>Ga0209121_10004928_pt1 | contig 12303 bp, 13 predicted proteins | sample Cruoilmetagenom3_FD_187292 | JGI IMG/M metagenome (GOLD analysis project Ga0209121, IMG submission 187292) | Oil polluted marine microbial communities from Coal Oil Point, Santa Barbara, California, USA - Sample 3 (SPAdes) (version 2) | ecosystem: Environmental > Aquatic > Marine > Oil seeps ... | reverse complement strand
GGGCGACAAATACATCGTGCATGGTCAGAAAGTGTGGATTTCAACGGCGCAGGTGGCCGACCATATCCTGCTTCTGGCCCGCACCACGCCAATTGAAGATGTCAAAAGACCGACCGACGGCCTTAGCCTGTTTTACACCAAACTGGACCGCGACTATGTCGATGTGCGCGAGATCGAAAAGATGGGCCGCAAGGCGGTGGATTCCAACGAATTGTTCATCGACGGGTTGCCGGTGCCGGCCGCAGATCTGATCGGCGAAGAGGGTCAGGGCTTCCGCCAGATCCTGCACAGCCTGAACCCCGAGCGCGCTTTGGTTGCCGCCGAATCCGTCGGCATCGGGCGCAACGCCCTGAAACGAGCTGCACAATACGCCCGCGAACGGGTGGTGTTTGACCGCCCCATCGGCCAGAATCAGGGTGTGCAGCACCCGCTGGCGATTTCCTGGGCCGAGCTTGAAGCGGCCAACCTGATGGCGATGCACGCCGCCACGCTGTACGATGCGGGCAAGTCCTGCGGCAGCGAGGCGAACGCCGCCAAATATCTGGGGGCCGAGGCCGCCGTGAAGGCAACCCAGACCGCGCAGCTGACCTTTGGCGGCTTTGGCTATGCCAAGGAATACCACGTCGAGCGGCTGGTGCGTGAGGCAATCCTGTTCCGGCTGGCCCCGGTGACGCCGCAGCTGATCCTGTCGTTCATCGCCGAACACGCGCTGGGCCTGCCGAAATCCTACTGAACAGGCTGAAGGGGGGCCGTGCCCCCCGAATCAGACCAGCCCGCCCCGCGGATAAGTGCTTTGGGTTCCCGGTGGTCTTTTGCAGTTGCAATGACCGCCGGGCCGCTTGCCGACCCGGAGAGGTGGCAAAAACAACATGGATGTGCTGTTTGGCCGCCGAAATTCAGGCGAAGGGATCACTTTAGCCCGGATACCCGCCAGCGGTTCGGCGCGCGGTTCGATGGGGCGCGGAATCACGCCAGCCTGCCGCGTGACTTTGCCAGCCGCTATTCGCATGAATTGTTTGGTGGATTGTCTGATGGCCGGTGCCAGCGGGCCAGTATTACCCCCGGTATTACCCCCGGTATTGCCCCCTGGACTTCACCGGATCTGGCGCATGCTTCGTTTCACCCAAGCGCTTTGATAACCTCTTGTGAGGTCGTGATATACGCCAAGGTCGGCAACATCTTTTCCATCGCCCAATTGTGATTGTCGACATCATTGCCGGCGCAACAATCAGAGATGATGAAGACCCGGTAACCCATGTCGCTTGCATGACGGGCCGTCGCCTCGACCACATAATTGGTCCACAAGCCAAACAACAACAACGTGTTTACATCCGCATTGATCAGCGCCTGTCCAAGGTTGGTGGTCAGGAACGGATCAACGCAGGATTTGTTCACGACAAGTTCGTTGTCAAGCGGCGCAACGGACTCGTGAATCTGCGCCCCGTGCGAACCGATAATCATGGATTTCTGCGTTCTCACCCCGATCCAAAGAGGATTGTCTTTCGGAATTTCGAGAAAGTCGCTGCGCACAGAGGCGGTGATGTGCATCGGGGTTGCCCCGCTTTTTCTGGCCGCATCCAGAACGGCGGCCATGCGGTCCATCATACCGGATTCCTCTACCCCTTCGGTTCCGGCCACAAGATCATTCTGCACATCAAGCGACAAAACCGCCGTACGTTTCGGATCCAGTTCCATCTTTGTTCCTCTCTTGCGTTTCAGGCTGCCCGCCCGGCCCTTTTTAACCCGGCCTTTTTAACGGTTTATCTTCGACACTTGCAAAACGACCAAACCAATGCAACAATTTTCGAAAGAGTATTTCGCTTGGCGAAATGCTCTGTTCCACTGGGAGGGGAAAACATGAAGAATACAACAAAGGGTTTCTTGGCGGCTTTGGGGCTGGTGGCCGGATTATTGACCAACACCCGGGCTTATGCGGAAGACTTTTCCATCAACATCGCGTCCGGTTCGCCGCCGGTTGTGCCTTGGGTCAAGATGATTACTTCGGTTTTCATCCCCGAGGTGAACAAACGCATCGAAGGCAAACACAACATCAATTGGATTGAATCCTACAGCGGCACGGCTGCAAAAGTGGGCGGCGTGCTGGAAGCAGTTGAATCCGGGCTTGTCGAGATGGGACAGGTCTATGCGATCTTTGAGCAGGACAAGCTGATCCTCCAGAATATGAGCTATATGACGCCGTTTGGCAGCGATGATGTCGAGCTTGTGACCCGCATGGTCACGGAACTGCACGAGGAAAACGAAGCCCTTAGCAAGGTATGGGCAGACAATGGACAGACGTTCATCGCCGCCATTGGTCTTGACACGCATTACCTGGCGACAAATTTCCCCGTGACATCAATTGACGACCTTCAGGGGCGAAAGATCGGCGGGGCCGGAACCATCGCAACCTGGCTGAACGGTGTTGGCGCAACAGCGGTCGCCGGGAATTTTTCGGTTCATTACAACAACATCAAGACCGGCGTTTATGACGGGCTGCTGAATTTTTCATCCGGCATCTTTCCCAACAAGCTGCACGAAGTTGCCCCCTATCTGACCCGGGTCGATTTCGGCGCGCAATTCGTTGGTGGCCTGACAGTGAACAGCGACACCTGGGACAGTTTCCCGGACGAGGTGAAAACCGCCTTTCTTGAAGCCGGCGAAGTGTACCGCCTGGAAGTTTCCAAAGCGTTGCAGGGATTTGCCAAGGTCGCGGAAAAGAAGATGATCGAACAGGGTGCGACCCAAACCCGCCTTTCCCCGGAAGAGCGCGCGCGCTGGGCCAATGCTTTGCCCAATCTTGCACAGGAATGGGTGCAACGGGCTGAAAGCAAGGGCCTTCCCGGAAGTGAGATCCTGTCTGCATGGATGGCCAAACAGCACGAAAATGGCATCGAACGCATTCGCAACTGGGAAGAATAGGCGCTTTGCCACACCAGCCGGGGGAGGCATGTCATGACGCCGAAGATCAAAATCAACGTTCAGGGTGTGGCCAGCAACCACACCAGAACCGACATTCGGGCCGGGTCCGAGGGGCAGTTCCACCTTGTCTCGGACGAACCGGCGCTGAGAGGCGGAAATGACGAGGGCATGCTGCCACTCGAGATATTTCTGGGTGGTTATCTGGCCTGCACCAACGTGATCATGAACCTGGTTGCCAAAGATCTTGGCATCACGTTTGACGACGTGGAATTCAAAGTCACGGGGTATCTGGATCCGCGCGGATTGGCGGGACAGGAAGTTCTGAAAACCCCGTTTGCCAAGGTCACCCTATCGGTGAAAGGCCATATCAGCGGCAATACAGATCAGCTTGACGAGTTGAGATCACAACTGGCATGGCGCTGTCCTGCCGCGGCGACCCTGCGCTCGGCCGGAACCGAGATCGTCGAGACCTGGAATATGGCAGAAACGTAATGCCAAAGACTGAAAACGCACCGCAACCGTCCATTTTCGGCTTTTTGATTGCGGCAATGAATGGCCTGGGTTCCGCGCTGATCATTGTCATTACAATGATGATCTGCGCGGATATTATCGGTCGCGGTTTTTTTGGAACCCCCGTTGCCGGTGTTGCAGAGATGGTCAGCCTGACGATTGTAGCCATCGTCTTTCTGCAATTGGGACAGGCCGTCAGAACCAATACCCTGGCGCGGACAAATATCGTGCTGGACTCGGTCAAGCGCCGATCTCCCAGGCTGGCCAGGGTGATCAACGGGTTTTATGACCTGGCGGCAGCCACGCTTTTCTCGCTGCTGCTTTATGGCAGTTGGGGCAAGCTGGTCGATACCTGGACTTCGAACGAACATGTCGGAACCTATGGCCTGTTTGTTGCCCCGGTCTGGCCGGTATCGGTAGTTGTGGTGATTGGCGCGGCCACGGCCGCCATGCAGTTTCTGGTTCTTGCCTATGGAAATTTCAGCGGCAAAACCGACCCGAATGCCCTACCAGAAGACAGTGACATATCATGACCGGCATCGAAATCGGCATCATATCCGTCGTCGCCATCGTCGTGCTTATTTACCTTGGGATGCATGTGGCCGTTGTTTTGTCGGGTGTATCCTTCATTGGTTTATGGGCCTTCAAGGGCAAGTTTTCATTGGCCGTAACGCTGTTGACCCAGGCGGCAACCGAGTCAATCTCCAGCTATGTTTTTGGCGTTGTTCCCTTGTTTGTTCTGATGGGGTTACTGGTCAGTATCGCCGGCATTGGTAAAGACACCTTTACCGCCGCGCATCATTTTCTGAAAAACATTCTGGGCGGGCTGGGCATCGCAACGGTGATCGCCAACACCGCTTTTGCGGCGGTGACCGGCATTTCCATCGCCTCGGCGGCCGTCTTTACCAAAGTCGCCGTTCCCGAGATGCTGAAACTCGGCTATCACCCGCGCTTTGCCGTTGGCGTGGTCACCGGAAGTTCGGTTCTGGGGATGCTGATCCCGCCAAGCCTTTTGCTGATCGTCTATGCGCTGGTGGCGGAACAATCGGTTGGCCACATGTTTGTCGCCGGCATCGTGCCGGGTCTTTTGCTGGCCCTGGCCTTTTGCGGTCTCATTGTCATCATGGCCAGGTTTTTCCCAACGCGCGTGTTCTCGCCGCAGAAACCCACCGAAACCGAGGAACACGACATAACCAACATGCGGGCCCTTGGCCTGCTGTTGCCGCTTGTTTTGCTGATCACAACTGTACTTGGCGGCATATACGGCGGTTTTTTCACCCCGACCGAAGCCGGGGCCGTCGGTGTTGCATTGTCGTTTGCCATCGCCCTTGTGCGTAAGCGACTGACCTTCAGGGCATTCTGGGACATCCTGCTGCAATCGGGGCAGATAACGGCCTCAATCTCGATGCTCATCATTGGCGCGACCGTCTACAGCCGAATGGTATCTCTGCTGGGATTGCCCAACAGTTTTTCAAACTGGGTCATCTCGGCCGAACTTTCTTACTTCGTGCTTGTTCTGGTTTACCTTCTGCTGGTCATCGCCATGGGAACATTGATTGATTCCATTTCCATCATCCTGATCGTTGTACCGATTTTCCTGCCAATCTTTTCAAATTTCACCATGTCCGACCCGGTTTGGTTCGGCATCGTCACGGTAATTGCCGCCGAAATCGGCCTGTTGACCCCGCCCATGGGCCTGTCGGCCTATGTCGTCAAAGCCAGCCTGGATGACGCCTCCATTTCACTGGCCGACGTCTTTATCGGCACCTTGCCCTTCGTCGTGGCAATGGTCCTTGTGACCCTGATCATCGTCGCCTTCCCGCAAACAACCCAACTGTTTTACTAGGCCCGCAAAGGAGCAACGAACATGACCAACACGCTTTCAGACCAGCTCATCACCCATCAGGACAATCTGGGGAAATACATCCCACCCGGACATGACGGAACCGTTAACATCCGCCTTCTTGATCGCAGTTTTTGCGAAAACTTTGAATTGGTTCTTGGTGAAGTGGAACCCGGCGGCCTGGCGTATAAACACCACCACGAAACCGAACATCAGGCGATGTATATTCTGTCGGGCCTGGCGCAAATCACCCTGATGGATGAACAGCCTGTTGAATGCGGCCCGGGGGCAATTATCAAACTGCCGCCCAAAGTCGATCATCATGTGTTATCAATCGGTTCCGAGCCATTGAAAGTGGTTATCATCTACAGCCCCCCCTTGCCCAAACGCGGTGACGTGCCGGTCGACTGACCATCAAACCAGAAAGAAAACCAGTGAAGAAAAGCTATCCTCCGATCAACGCCCTGCTGCGCGGATTGGACGTATTGGCGCATGTCAGTGCGCTGGGAACTGCCAGTATCCGCGAACTGCACGCCCGTACGTCAATTTCGAAACCGACAATCGTGCGTAATCTCGAGACACTGGAACACGCCGGCTATGTCACCCGGAACCCCGATACGGGGCTCTATTCCCTGACGGCGCGGGTGCTGGGGCTAAGTGCCGGTTACAATCATCATAACCGATTGGTTGAACTGGCGACCCCGGTTCTGGATGCGTTTCGCAAGGTAATGCCCTGGCCTTCAGATCTGGCGCTGTTTGATCGCGACGCCATGGTTATTATCCAGTCCAATCGCGATCCCGGGGCACTGGCGCTTAACCGGACCGTGGGAACAAGGCTATCCATAACAAAATCGGCGCTTGGCCGTGCCTACCTTGCTTTTTGTGATCCTAAACTGAAAGACATTGTGTTGGACCGGTGCTTGGATTCCCATTCGGACGGCGTGGCTGCCCGTAACACGCTTGAGCAAGAGCTGGCCCGATATCGGGTCCAGGGTTTCTCGGAAAATGACCAGAGCCTTTCAAAAGACACGAGAGGCGTCGGCGTTCCGATCCTGGTTAACGGCAAGGTCGAGGCCTGCATCAACACAATTGTGCTGGTCGAAGCCCTGAGCATGAAAGACGTGATCCGGCGCTGTGTCCCTTTGCTGATCGAAACGGCCGAAAAGATATCGGATGCCTTGCAGGAAGATGCAGGGGCCTGAGGTTTTCCTGCGGCTTTCCTCAGGCCTTGCCCTGGGCCACCAACTGTTTCGCCAGGGCGCGATAGGGGGCTGCCTGCGCCGACTCCGGCGCGCTGACCACAACCGGCGCGCCACTGTCTGCCGCCAGCCGGATATCCAGATGCAGCGGTATCTCCGCCAGCAAAGGCAGACCCAGCTTCCCGGCCTCATCCGCCACGCCGCCGTGACCAAACAGATGTTCTTCATGGCCGCATTTGGAACAAACATGGGTCGACATGTTCTCGATCATGCCCAAAATCGGCGTGTCCATCTTGTTGAACATCGAAATCGCCTTGCGCGCATCCAAAAGCGCCACATCCTGCGGCGTGGACACAATAATCGCCCCATCCACCACGTATTTCTGCCCCAGCGTCAGCTGCACATCACCCGTGCCCGGTGGCAGATCAATCAGCAGCACATCCAGCGCGCCCCATTGCACCTGCCCCATCATCTGCTGCAACGCCCCCATCAACATTGGCCCGCGCCACACCACGGCCTCGCCTTCCGGCATCATCAGGCCGATCGACATCATCGTCACACCGTGATTGCGCAACGGCAGGATGGTCTTGCCATCCGGGCTTTGGGGTCGTCCCGACACGCCCATCATCCGTGGCTGAGAAGGCCCGTAGATATCTGCATCCAACAGGCCCACTTTGCGACCCTCTGCCGCCAGTGCGGTGGCCAGATTGGCCGCGACGGTGGATTTTCCCACACCGCCTTTGCCGCTGGCGATCAGCAGAATGCGATCCACGCCCGGCACCTTTTGTGGCCCCTGGGGCGTGGGTTTGGAGGCCCCTTTCAGGTCAGGCGGGGCTTTTTGCGAATGCGCGGTCATCATCGCCGAGACCGACGATACTCCGGCCAGCGACTTGACCCGTGCTTCGGCCCCGGCCCGGACCGATTCCATCGCCTTGGCGTGGGCACCGTCAATCTCAAGCACAAAGCGTACCGCTCCATCCTCGACCGTCAGCGCGCGCACCAGCCCGGCCGTGACGATATCACTGCCGCTGACCGGGTCTTTGATGGATTTCAGTTCTTCCAGAACCGCCTCGCGCGTGGTCATCCCTTGCCGCCCTCGATCGTGCCGGTCACAACGTGGTCCACACCCAAGCCCTCAATGGTCAGAACCATCTTGACCTCATGGCTTTTGCCGCCGGTATCACCGGCGGCGCGCAACGCCTCTTCTATGGCCTGCTGGCTGGTCACCCCAACCTGTTTCAGAAATTTGCGGATCGACATGTTGTACGTGTCACTCATCATCGCTCTCCTGTTATTCACCTTGTTGTGCCCCAGACGCCCCCGGATCACCAGCCACAAAAAAGGGGCGCGGCCCCCAACAGAAGGCCGCGCCCAATGGGTAATGTCCTCAGATCACTTCAGCGCCGCATCGGTGATCGCGTGGGTCCAGGCCCCTTGCGGTTTCTTGGTGATCACCGGATCCGACCCGCCAGCCAGCAGCGTCGCCACCGTGCGGTCGAAATCGGCCGGATCAAGCGAGCCATCCGACCCTGCGGTCAGCTTGGCGATCTCACCCATCATCCGCACCTGATGCGCCTCGGTCTGCGCGCCCGATGCGTCGTTGTCCAGAACGATGCCAGCGGCTTCCTCGGGGTGCGCCTCGGCGTATTTCCAACCCTTCATGCTGGCCCGCACAAAGCGCACCATTTTGTCAACAAACGCCGGATCGGCCAGATTCTTTTCAAGCGCGTAGATACCATCCTCAAGCGTCGCAACGCCCTGATCTTCGTACTTGAAGGTCACCAGCTCGTCCTCGGACACGCCCGAATCCAGCACCTGACCAAACTCGTTATAGGTCATGGTCGAAATACAATCGGCCTGCCGCTGGAGCAGCGGATCAACGTTGAAGCCCTGCTTGAGAACCGTCACGCCATCGGCCCCGCCATCGGTGGAAATGCCTTCCTGGCTCATCCAGGAAAGGAACGGATATTCATTGCCAAAGAACCACACACCGATGGTCTTGCCCTTGAAATCCTGCGGAGATTTGATGCCGGTATCCTTCCAGCAGGTCAGCATCAGCCCCGAGGTCTTGAACGGCTGGGCAATATTGACCAGCGGCAATCCCTTTTCGCGCGCCGCCAGTGCCGACGGCATCCAGTTCAGCATCACATCGGCACCACCGCCGGCCAGAACCTGCGGCGGGGCAATATCCGGACCACCCGGCAGAATGGTCACATCCAGATCTTCCTCGCTGTAAAACCCCTTGTCTAGCGCCACATAGTAGCCGGCGAACTGGGCTTGCGTCACCCATTGCAGCTGCAACTTGACTTCATCGGCGGCCAGTACCGGGCTTGCGGCCATGGCCAGGGCCAACGCGGCCCCTGTTAGCATTTTTTTCATCTTTCACACTCCTTGCTGATTTACGTTTTCTTGTTGTTCGTACAGACCGCCAAAGCAGCCCTTTGCTTGGTAGTTCTCAGTATTGCAGTTCTCGGTCTCATCCCCTTTGCGACGGATGCCAAAAGGTCACAGCCCTTTCGGCCATCGCCACCAGTCCATAAAACACCGATCCGGCCAGAGCAGCCACCACAATCTCGGCCCAGACCATGTCCAGCGCCAACTGCCCGACGCTGGTCGAAATCCGAAACCCCATGCCAATTGTGGGCGAGCCAAAGAATTCGGCAACAATCGCCCCCACCAGCGACAGTGTCGTGGCAATCTTCAAGCCGTTGAAAATGAACGGCATCGCCGCCGGCAGCCGCAGCTTGAAAAAGCCCTGCCAGTAACTCGCCGCGTAGGTCTGCATCAGGTCTCGCTGCATCACGCTGGTCTCTCTCAACCCGGCCACGGTGTTGACCAGAATGGGGAAAAACACCATCACCACCACCACGGCGGCCTTGCTCTGCCAGTCAAACCCGAACCACATCACCAGAATGGGCGCGGTGCCAACGATGGGCAAGGCGGCCATGAAATTCCCCACCGGCAACAACCCCCGCCTGAGGAAATCGGACCGGTCCACCAATACCGCCGTGCCAAACGCCGCCACGCAGCCAATCACATAGCCCGACAACGCCCCCTTCAGGATCGTCTGCACAAAATCGTCCCATAACACCGGCGTGCTATTGGCAAACCGCACCGCAATCAGCGACGGTGCCGGCAGGATCACCAGCGGCACCTCAAGCCCCCTCACCACCAACTCCCAGACCACCAGAACAGTCGCGCCAAACAGCACCGGCACCAGCAACTGCACAGCTTTCGTCCCCGACGCCGGCCCCTCGGCCAACCGCACATTGGCCCACCAGCCCAAGGCCCAAAGCGCACAGGCAAACGCAACCAATACCATTATTCGCGCCCCCCCGGCTTCTTCTCGTCCCAAATACTCAAATCCGACACCAACCCCGGACACAGCCCAACAATCATCACGCCATCCCCATCCGCCTCAGTGTCGCCCGCTCGATCACCCCCAGCAAGCCAACCAGACAGGCCGCCAGGATCGCCGCCGCAAACAGCGCCGACCAGATCTGCACCGTCTGCCCGTAATAGCTCCCGGCCAGCAACCGCGCCCCCAGCCCGGCCACCGCCCCGGTCGGCAACTCGCCAACAATCGCCCCCACCAAGGACGCGGCAATACCGATCTTCAGCGAGGTGAACAGATACGGCATCGACGCCGGCAGCCGCAGTTTCCAGAATCCCTGGGCTTTGCTGGCGTGATAGGTCCGCAGCAGATCAAGCTGCATCATATCCGGACTGCGCAACCCCTTGACCATGCCCACAACCACCGGGAAAAAACTCAGATAAGCGGAAATCACCGCCTTGGGAATGATCCCCTGCACCCCGATCGAATACAACACGACAATAATCATCGGTGCCAGCGCGATAATCGGAATAGTCTGGCTGACAATCGCCCATGGCATCACCGACATATCCATAACGCGGCTATGCACCACCCCCACCGCCAGCAATATCCCCAGCCCCGTACCAATCGCGAACCCCAGCAACGTCGCACTCAGCGTCACCCAGGCGTGAAACACCAGACTGCGTTTGCTGGTGATCTTCTTCATCACGGTGGTCTGCCACAACTCAATCGCCACCTGATGCGGGGCCGGCAGCCTGGGCCGGTCCTGCGCCCAGGTGGCGGGAATTGCGAAACTGTTGTCCATCACCAGCCGCGTCGCGGCAATATCGCGCCGATCTTTCGCCCCTTCAGGCGTCACAATGGCCCCGCCGCGCTCGGCCTCGGTCAGCACGCCCTTGATGTTCATCGGCACACAGGCCGCATACCAGATCGCTACAATCACCCCGACCACACACAGAACCGCCATCAGCGATCTCATGATCGCCCGCTCCGTAGGGTGGATGATAACCCACGCGCCCGACCATCAATCATAGGCATGCCCCGCCCGCAGCCCTTCACGCACCCGGTGTGCCACCTCCAGAAACTCCGGCGTATCGCGAATATCCAAGGGGCGTTCTTTCGGCAGCGGGCTGTCGATCACGTCCGAAATCCGTCCCGGGCGCGGGCTCATCACCACGATCTTGGTGCTGAGGTAAACCGCCTCGGGGATCGAGTGGGTGACAAAGGCAATGGTCTTTTCCGTTCGCGCCCATAAATCCAGCAATTGTTCGTTCAGGTGGTCGCGCACAATCTCATCCAGCGCCCCAAAGGGTTCATCCATCAACAGAATGTCGGCATCAAACGCCAAGGCGCGGGCAATGCTGGCCCGCTGCTGCATGCCGCCCGACAACTGCCAGGGGTATTTCCCGCCAAATCCTTCCAGATCAACCAGTTGCAACACGTTCTTCACACGATCTTCCTGTTCTGTCTTCGAGAACCCCATGATCTCCAACGGCAGCTTGATATTGCGTGCGATAGTGCGCCACGGATACAAGCCCGCCGCCTGAAACACATAGCCGTACGCCCTTTGTCGGCGCGCCTCATCCGGGCTGACACCATTGACCGTCACGCTGCCCCCGGTGGGACGTTCCAGCGCCGCCAACACCCGCAGAAACGTCGTCTTACCGCAGCCGGACGGCCCGATAAAACTGACAAAATCCCCCTTGTTGATCGTCAGGTCCACATCGCTCAACGCCTGCACCGGACCATCATTGGTCTGAAATGTCAGATCCAGCCCCTTGGCCTCGATCACGGCCTGGGATTTGGTTTCATTTGTCATTCTATCGCCTTGAAAATTCGAGATATAACCGACAATCTAAACCCCGCTTGCCGGAATGCCCGTCCGGGTCACGGCGCGCGGCGCGGTCAGCTCTTTCCAGCCACTCAGCGCCTTGTTGACCGCGCCATTCGGCTCTCGCTTGACAAATTCCCCATGCCCTTCCTGCGTGCGGATTTCCCCGTCATATACTGCCACCTGCCCGCGCGTCAGGGTAAACCGTGGCAGACCTTTGACAGCTTTACCCTCGAACACATTGTAATCAATTGAAGATTGCTGCCCCTTGGCACTAATAACCTTTTCCTTCTCGGGATCCCATACCACCAGATCGGCATCCGCCCCCACCAGAACCGCACCTTTCTTCGGATAGCAGTTCAGGATTTTCGCGATATTGGTTGAGGTTACGGCCACAAATTCATTCATCGTCAGCCGCCCCGTTGCCACGCCGTAAGTCCAAAGCATCGGCATCCGATCCTCAAGTCCGCCGGTGCCATTGGGTATCTGGGTAAAATCCCCCACGCCGTACCGCTTCTGCTCGGTGGTAAAGGCGCAATGATCCGTCGCCACCACGCTTAGACTGCCAGCCTGCAAGCCGTTCCACAGGCTGTCCTGATGCATCTTGTTGCGGAACGGCGGCGACATCACCCGCCGCGCAGCATGGTCCCAGTCGGCGTTGAAATAC
>Ga0209121_10004927_pt1 | contig 12304 bp, 9 predicted proteins | sample Cruoilmetagenom3_FD_187292 | JGI IMG/M metagenome (GOLD analysis project Ga0209121, IMG submission 187292) | Oil polluted marine microbial communities from Coal Oil Point, Santa Barbara, California, USA - Sample 3 (SPAdes) (version 2) | ecosystem: Environmental > Aquatic > Marine > Oil seeps ... | reverse complement strand
CGGGAACGAAACAATTTGTTGCTGGATATCAAGGCAAAATTTAGGCAAAAAGGTGCTAGTTTCAACTTACAAGCGCTGGTGGAACGGCCTGTAGATTTGGACCCTTGCGGTGACACGGCACACTTGGTGCCCGGTCAAGTCACTGTTTGCTCGCATTCGGACCCTGCCAATCCGGATATCGGGTAATTCGACCCGGGACAGATCACTCCTTTCACCGCATCAGTTTGTATTTTGTAACCAAGTTGCTGGGGGGCAACATGAAGGATAATGTGTTTGAAGATGCACCGTTGGATGCAATTGCTGCGTTCACAACGGTCAATGCTCCACCCTTGGCCCGCCCGGCCTTGGCCAGATCTGCGCGTACACCAACACCAGTTGGTTTGCGATCACCCGGCTTTGGGTGGGGTGTGGCGCTGCCCGCAAAAGGTGCCTATCGCAGAGTCGGCAAACGGATTGCAGATATTGCATTCGTCTTGATTTCCCTGCCTATGACCCTGCCGATCATCGCTCTGTGCGCTATCGCGCTGTGGATCGAAGGAGGCCAGCCCTTCTATCGCCAGAACCGTCTGGGCGAAGGTGGCAAGGTGTTTTCAATCTGGAAGCTGCGCACCATGTGCCGCGATGCCGATAAGATGCTGGAAACCTATCTGGAGGCTGATCCGGACCTGCGCCGCGAGTGGGATCTGACGCAAAAGCTGAAGCATGACCCGCGGATCACCCGCGTTGGGGCGTTTTTGCGCAAAACCTCGCTGGATGAGCTGCCACAGTTCTTGAATGTTCTGCTCGGAGAGATGAGCGTTGTAGGCCCACGTCCGATGATGCCCGAACAACTGGAGTTGTATCGCAATCCGCAGCCCTATTTTGACATGCGCCCTGGCATCACTGGCGAATGGCAGGTTTCAGACCGCAATGAAACCAGCTTTGCCCACCGCTCGGTCATTGATACGCGGTATCATGCGCAGCTGTCGCTGAAGGTGGATCTGCGCATTTTGTTTCAAACCGTCGGCGTTGTTTTGCGACGCACCGGATACTGAGTGCAGGCAAGTTGCATAACCCAAGAGGCCTGATATGAATATGAGCTACCCATTGCCAACGTCCAAAGAGCCTGCGCAGGTATCGCGTGCGTCTCTTGGGCGTGGTGGCCATAGGGCCTTGGATTGCGAGGCGAACATTATGCCTTCTGGAACACTGCTGTTAGATGACGGCCACAAAGAAGGCGATCCTTGGGATGCGCTGTCTCTGGTGCTGCCGGATGTACAAAGCCATGCCCAGTCCGGCGCACCGCTTGTGGATTATCACCGTGATCACCCGGCCTCCAAGGCGTTTGATTTGCTGCGCACGCGTCTGGTGCAGGCCCTGCGCCAAAACGGCTGGAGCCGGATTGCGATCGCCGCGCCCACAACGGGCTGTGGGGCGACGTTTACAGCCGTAAATCTGGCGCTGAGCTTGGCGCGGGTGCCCGGCTCGCGCTCGGTTTTGATTGATCTGGACCAACGCAAGCCAGGTGTCGCTGCGGCGCTGGGCCTGCAAGGCGACTGGCCGATCAGTGATTTCTTGTCAGGGCGCGCCCTGGCCGAAGAGCACATGGTACGCCTGTCTGATACCTTGGCGCTGGCCCTAAACAGCGAGGTGAATGTCAACGCCTCAGAACAGTTGCACGACCATGTGAGCGCTGCCGTGTTGGAAGACACCGAGGAAGACCTGGCACCTGATGTGATGCTTTATGACATGCCGGCCATACTGGAATATGATGATCTGACCGCTTTTCTGCCTCAGGTGGACGGAGTTCTGCTGGTGGCGGATGGCACACGCACCACAAAGCGCCAGATCGAGGAATGCGAGCGCATTCTGGATGGTCAAACGGCCCTTTTAGGCGTTGTTCTGAACCGCGGCCGTGACACGGCATAACATGCTTTTCTTCCCTTGAATTCCTTAGGATTCGCCATAGTTTTGCCGAGTTCCTATGGGACATGTTATCATAACGACAACCTTTTGGTTTTGATTGTATAGGGTGCCTGCGTGGAACAGTTTCTATCGTTTGATGATCTGATCGACATGATCAAGCGGCGGCTGGGCGTCATCTTGGCGATTACCCTATTGGGGTGTGTCGCCTCGCTGTTTTATGCACTCAGCCAGACACATCTTTATCAATCATCCGAGGTGATACAGGTCGCACGCCCAAAGATCGACAATGATCTGGCGCGCTCGACCGTTGATGGGTCATCGGCGCGGCGTTTACAGTTGATTGAACAGCAGTTGATGACCCGTGACACCATTTTGGAGATTGCCGATCAGTTTGCCCTGTTCGACGCTGCCCCCAACATGAAGAATGGCGAGCGCGTATCGCGGGTGCGTGATGCTGTGTCGATCCGCGGTGTGGCCGCGGCCCGCGAAGGGTTCACGGATGATGGTACGGTTTCAGTGCTGACCATAACCGCTACGTTTGACAGCCCCGAAAAGGCGCAGGGCCTGGCCCATGAATTTGCCCAGCGCACGATTGCGATCAGTGCCAATTCCCGCATTGAACAAGCGCGCGAAACACTGACCTTCTTCCGCGAGGAAGAGGCCAAGCTGGTGGCACAAATGCAGGTGCTGGATAAAGACGTGACCGCCTATCGCAACGCCAATGACCTGTCGATTGCGGGTGGGTTAGAGTTTCGCCAAACACAAATCGGGTCATTGAACGATGCCGTTTTGGGGATTGAACGCGAACGCATCACCCTGCAACAGGAGCTGACCCAACTGGACCAGACCCAGCGCGCCAGCACCTTGCAACGTCAACAGCAGGACATCGAAGCGCAGTTGAAAATCCTGGCAGATCAGGAGGCCTTGTTACAGGCCAGAATTGACACCCTGTCACAGGCCCTGGAAACCAGCCCCGCCGTGCAGCGCACCTTGGATGTATTTGAGCGAACCCGCGAAAAACTACAGGGTGAGTTGGATGTGATCTCAACCCGCCGGGCCGAGGCCGAAGTGGGTTTCAAGCTGGAAGAGCAAAACCAATCCGAGCGCCTGACAGTGATTGAGGCGGCCCCCCTGCCCGATTATCCGATCACCACCAGTCGCAAGAAAACAGCCCTAATGGGGGGGGTGATCAGCGCGTTTTTGGGGCTTATCGCCGCCTTTGTGATGGATCTGCGGCATCCGGTAATCCGCACCGCCCAGCAGATGAAAACCCGTGTTGGGATTGCACCTGTGGTGACGATACCGCCGCTGGAAACAACGCGCCGCAAACGCAAAAGCCTGGGCACCGCCAAGATCGCTCTGGCAGGATATATTCACGATGCACGACATCGCCAGGCGTTGCGGGATCAGCGAAAAGGCTGAACCGGGTCAACGGTGTTTGACCTACAAACCGACCAATTGCTGAACCCAGTCCCAATGCATCCAGACCGCCAGCGCAATCACGCCAACAGACACCAACCCTGCCACCAGATCATGGCGCGGATCCCAGGCGTCATGTGCACGCGCCAGCCAGATTGACACAGGATGCACCAGCCCTACCGACAGGCCAAGCGCCACCAACGCGCCCAGCAACCCAAACTGCGTGATCCCGATCAGCAAAAACACCACCTGCACCACAGCGCGGCTGCCGGAAAATACGAAAAACCGTTTGGAATCTCCCGCCGCCAGTGCTGCCTGATCATAGGTCATGCCGATCACCTGCGGGATCAGCGCACAAGAGATGACCACCACAATCCCGCCCGCCAAGGAATAACGCTCATCATATAACACGTCGACCAACGCTGGCCCAAAGAGCGCCATAACCGCCAACAGCCCGATGACCCCACAGCTGATCACGGCGCGCATTTTACGCAGTTTTGCGGCGTTCTCATGCGAGGCACCGGGCGGGGTTTCACGGTAGACCGGGATCATGATCCGCTGGTTCACCGCATGGCCCAACAGCAGCGGGAAACTGGCCAGAAAATAGCCGATATTATAGATGCCAAGAATATCAAGGCTCAGGAATTTGCCCAAAATGGCCTTGTCGCCCTGCGAACTGACAAACCAAAAGGCGGTGGACAGGAATATCCACTTTCCAAAGGTCATCAATTCCTTAGCGGCGGGTTTTTCCCACTTGAAATGATTGACCTGCCCCGGAAGATAGAGATGCGTCAGCACCAGCTTTGCCGCCGCGCCAATAACGCCGCCAATAACCAGTGCGATAACTGATTGTGTAATCCAGGCCAGTACGATCATGCTGGCAATCCCAGTGAATTGGCTCAGCAAATCCAGCAGCGTTAAGCGGCCCACAATCAGATGCCGGTGCGCTGTTTCAATGCGGGTCGGGTTGAAGCCCGCCAAAGTCAGTGAAATTCCGGCGATTGGCAGATAAAGCGCCAGTTCTGGCACGCCATAGAACTGCGCCATGGGCCAGGCCAATGCACAGGCTGCCACCCAGAGCCCAAAGCCACGGCACACTTGAATGGTCCAGGCGGTGTTCAGGAAATCCGGATCATCGCCGCGCTTGTTTTGGGCGATTGCCGGGCCAATGCCCACGTCCGAGAACATCATCAACCCAACTGTGACCACGCTGACCAAGGCCATCAGGCCGAACGCCTCGGGGAACAAAAGCCGCGCCAGGATCAGATTGGATATCAGACGCATCAATTGCGAACTGCCATAGCCGACCACCAGCCAGCTGGAGCTGCGCAGCACCCGAGCCAGCAAACGATTGCCCTGAAACGCTGATGTCAGGTTGCGCATAAGGAGTCGGCCTCGGTCATTCAGATGCAATGTGGTAGGCGCAAACTATGGGCCAGACCTGAGCCGGTCAACGATGCCAGTGCAAATCCATCTGTTTCTTCGCTTTTTTCGCAGCAATGCCACAGGTTTTGGAAATAATAGCAGGCGTCGGGCAGGACTGTCGCCCTATGTTCGCCAAGCTGGCTTTTGCAATCACGCCGGATCGGGTAGGAAAGCGATGACCCGCTTAGTAAGGCCCCGCTATATGTCCGTTGCTTATGTCCTGAACACCTACCCTCAGCCGTCGCACAGCTTTATCCGGCGCGAGGTATTGGCGTTGGAGGCGGGCGGCATGAGCATCACCCGGATCGCCATGCGCCGCCCCACAATGCCGTTGGTGGACCCTGCTGATGTGGCTGAAGAAGCCAAAACCAACTATGTGCTGGAAGCCGGTGCAATATCGCTTGGCCGAGCGGTGCTGAAATCCATCGCCCAAAGCCCCGCCAGATTTGGACGCGCGCTGTGCACAGCATGGAAACTGGGGCGCAAATCCTCGGTCGGGCGGTTGCGGCATCTGATATATCTGGCTGAGGCCTGCGATGTATCCCGCCGTGCGCAGGCAGGAGGTATCCGCCACCTGCATGCACATTTCGGAACCAATTCGGCAACGGTAGCGATGTTGGCACATATATTGGGCGGCTTTAGTTACAGCTTCACAGTCCATGGGCCTGAGGAATTTGACGCCCCCCAGGCATTGGGGCTGGGTGACAAAATGGCAGAGGCCGCGTTCACAGTTGCCATCAGCCAATTTGGCCGCAGTCAGTTAAAACGCTGGGTGGATCCTGTGCATTGGGCGCGCCTGAAAGTGGTGCATTGCGGTATTGAGCCTGACAAGTTTCCCGATCCGGCACCTGTCACGGGTGGTGCCCCCCGGCTGGTCAGCATCGGGCGGTTTTCGGAACAAAAGGGCCAACTGGTGCTGATTGAGGCGATGGCGCAAATTGCGGCGCGCCACGCCGACGCCCATTTGACGTTGATTGGCGATGGTGAGATGCGCCCGCAAATCGAAGCGGCCATTGCACAACACGGCGTACAAGATCACATCACGCTCACCGGTTGGCTGTCAGAGGCCGACGTACGCGGCGAACTGGCCCGCGCGCAGGCGATGATTTTGCCCAGTTTTGCCGAAGGCCTGCCGATGGTGATCATGGAGGCCATGGCCGCTGGCCGCCCGGTGATTGCCACCTATATCGCGGGTATACCAGAATTGGTGGTGCATGCTCAGACAGGATGGATGGTCCCGGCGGGGGATGTGAACTCTCTGGTGGCGGCTGTCGATGATTTGGCGACGTGTGATAGCGCGGCTCTCTCAAAGATGGGGGCACTTGGTCGCAAACGCGCGCTCACCCGCCACGATGCCACACAAGAAGCCGCCAAATTGGCTGGGCATTTTCAAAAGCTGCTGGAGGGCTAACAGCCGGTTAAGCGGGCGGGTGCAACGCCACATATATCAGCGGACTTGTGAGGGGCGGTTAGCGCCCTCGTGCCCACCGTTGAGCACTGCTGGCGTAGGGCGTTTTGATGGCCAGCTTCACCAACAGGTAGACGCCAAACCCAAACGGATCGCTCAGCGCAATGCGCAGCATGGGGCCCATCCCCGGTTTGGGCGTGTTGTCATTCCGCAAAAGCTCAGGAAACTGCGCTGCGATCTCCTCAACCCCTTTATCTTGCCTGCGACGCACACGAACCAAATTGCGCAGCCCTTCAACCATGGGCCAGCTATAGGTGGCGGGCACACGCAGGCGTTCGTTGGGCGCAAAACTAAGCCGCACGAATGTATCATCCGAGATGATGTCAGGAAACGCCCCCCACCGGGCCCGGCCCTGGCTGTTGACCGCAAACAGACCAAAACCCGGAACCCCTGTTGTCACAAACGGCAGGCGTTGCCAGACCCGGCCATAAGCCCGCGTCACCCCGGATTTGGCGGGGCTAACCACCGGCGACCCCGAAGCATAGAGCGGCGTGTCACAGTGCAGGGCCTCAACGATCTGGCGCATCAGGTCGGGCGAGATCACAACATCCGCATCAAGATAGGCCCGCACCGTCCCTTTGGCCTGCGCATCGCCCAGATTTAGCGCGTTCAATTTGCCCGGCTCAGCGGTGTCAATCACCTCAAACCTCCAGCCTTTGCGTTGCGCATCCGTTGCAAAGCTTTCAGCCACTTGCACTGTGTTGTCGGTGCAGGCATTGGCAATCACAATCAACTGCACATCAAAGCCGCGATCATCCGAAGCCAAAACAGCCCTCAGACAGGGCGCCATAAAATCCGCCTCATTATGGGCAGGCAGAATAATGCTGAGGCTGGGGCGTGGTTCACTCACAGCCATCTCCACAGTTTGCGCGCTCAGCCAAGGCCTGCCAGCGCGGGTTGTCATCCTCCAACCAACGGCGCGCACCCCAGCTGCCCCATTTGCTGGGGGCATAGACATCATTATACGCAGCGAAGCCCCCTCCGCCTAACTGGGCCCACCCCGTGATAAGGCGTCGGTAAAGCCCGCCCATTTGCGGTGCATAATTGAAGTGGGTGAAAAACCCGGTCAGTTCAGCATCTTCGACCATCGGGCCAATGCCCACCACATGACTGCCCCCTTCATACATCAACAGTTGCAGCCCATAGCCATCAGCAATTTGCGCATGATAGGGCAACACACGCCCCAGCAGATCATCCAGCGTGTCCAAGGGATCGCCGCTGATAGATCCGTCCATCAGATCCGCGTCGGCTTTGTCAGATGCCAGATCATATTGATGGGCATTCATGTAGGTCTCGCGCGCGTCACCAAAGAGCCCCTTGGTGATGGCAGCGGACTCGGCAGCGGCCCGGCTTTCGCCGATCCAGCCCTTGACCAGCGGTGCGCGGTCCTCAACCCCCAGAATGCCGCCAAAATACCCCGTCACGGCATAGGCATCAAAATAGATCCACGGTGGGTTTCCAGGGCTGTCCACCTCGGCCTGCCATAGTGGGGCTTCGAGGATCAGTTCCTCCAATCCGAGCCAACCGGTCTGCGATGAGATCACATTGATCAGCTTTGGGCCGCCATCTTCGGCGAAGACATCGCTCCAGATTTGCGCCAGTTCCGCGGCGCGAGCACCGTAATATTGCGGCCCGGTATCGGCCTGCCCCCATCGCGCCAATCCCATCTCATTGGCCCAGGCTGTTTGCTGAAACTGCCAGTTCCACACCTCATTCGAATATTCGGCAATAACCTGGGTTTCATCGGAAAGGGCCTGATTGATCAATCCCGCAAAGCGACGGGCAAAATCATCATCTGCGCCATGGGGCAGCGTGAACCAGCCATCTGCTTTGGTTTCGCGCAGCAGCGCCAGCATCACCTCAAGCGGCACACCGTTGCGGGCATAGGTATAGTCCTGCACCAAGGGGCGGTCTGGCCAGCTTTGGATGCGTGAATTGTTGGTGGCCATCCAATCCATGAAGCGCAGCAACTGGAAATCACCGATCAGCGAGAGCCAATCTGGATTGAACAGGTTTCCTGCCTCATAGGCTGTGCGGTGGCGCTCGTTTACCACCGTGATATTGCGCACATAATCATCCGTATTACTGCGTTGAATACGGATTTCCACTGGCCCCGGACCGGGTGTGAAATCAAACAAAACATCGCCATCGGCGTAGCGCACGTTTTGCGCGCGCCCCAGCACCTCGACAATGCCGTTGCCTTCAAAACTCAGCCGGTAGGTGCCAGCAAGGGATGTGGCCTGTTGGGGCATATCCGTCAGGATCACCGTGCCCACAGTGCCCAATTCGCGCGGCAAACGCCGGGGCCAGCCGAACTGGTCCAGATGATCGCCCGCGATCAATTCGGCCTCACCCGCCCCGCCCCATTGGCCGCTTTTGTGCACGATCCAGGGGCGTGCGGTTTTCATCACGTCCAGAAAAGGGGCCTGGGTGGACCAATCCGTGACAGGTGCCAGATTGAGCCCCATGGGCACAACCGGTTTGTCTTGTGCGGCCATAGGCCCTGCAAGCATGATCGCAAGAATAAGTCTGAGCAGAGGCTTCATTGGGCGACACCTGTTTTGTCATAGGTTGTGACCACTTGCCAAACGATGCGCTGCATCAGGGCGGCGGCCTGGGCACTGGGCACATCAGCGCGGGTTCCATCTGCCCGCAAGAGCTGGTGCGGCAGGCCCTCGGGCGAGCGGTGATACAGCACCGCATAATGTGTCAGTGCCACCAGATACGCCCCAAGATCATTGACGTGGATCGCATCAAGCCCCCCCGCAGCATCACGGGCAAACAGGCTTTCTCGGTTTTGGATATTGCCGACACCACCCTTGGCCTCAACCGCGCGCACAAATGCGGCCATGACCTGCCCTGCGGGGATCACCCGCACCGGGTTTTGCGCGTCATTTCCTGATAGGTCAGGGGCCAATACACGCGCCTCCCATAGGGCGGCCAGATCCGTGTCCAGACGCTCAAGCCACCCGGCGGGGTCATCCAACCTGTGCCATGTTTCATACAGATAAATGCGCGTATCCGGGCGGGCATTGCGCGCCAGATTGGCCCAGCGGGTCAGGTATTTGCCGCTTTGGTGGTATTTGATCGCATCCTTAAGCTCGACCATCTCGGTCAGGATCACGGCATCATAATCGCCTGAGCTAATTGCCTGTCGCGCATCACGGTAATGAGGGTGGTCATTTTCGGCTTCAAACCCATTGATGGCCGCCGCCCCCTTCCAATGCTCTTTCAGTGAGGTGCCCCAGCCCAACTGGCTGTTGTGGTCATGCCCCTGCCCGGCCAATTGCGCCAGCATTGCGGGCATATCACGCCCCACCAGCGAATGGCCCAGATGGAACACTTTCAATGGGCCTTCGGGTTTGGCGAATGGCGTCTGGTAAGCAGCCGAGATGGTTTCAGCAGATACGCTGCGCGGCTCCAATAATGGGCGCAAAAATGGCAGGGCAGCCAGCATAGCCAAAGGCAGCAACAATAACGTGCGCATCAAAGTGGCTCCTCCCTTGAAATGACCCGGTTAATCCGGTTGCATCCTAGGGGTCAGCGCCATGCCCGTCATCATCATATTGGCCCCGATGGCAAAGCGGCCTGCAAAACGTGTGCGTGCCGTGAACGGGGCTGCATCCAATGTCAGCGTCGCTTCAAACTGTCCGGTCTGCAGGTCCGGGGTGATCTCAAACGCGCTGAAATCCAACAACAGACCGGTCAGCGGGTATTGCAGCTTGTAGGCGCATTCCTTGGCGCAAAAGATCAGGCGCGCCAGACGACCACGGATGTTTTCGGGTTGAACGGACAACCAGGCCAGTTCGGTCTGGGTGCAAACCTCAGACCAGATTTCGGCTGGCAGGTCAGCGTCTTCTTCGATGTCCAGACCAAGAGAATAAACATGATCCGTCAGGCCAAGCACCGCCACACAAATCTCATCGGTGTGAGAGATGCTGCCAGCAATCCCTCGTGGCCATTTGGGTGAGCGATCCGTTTGATGCAAGATCGCAGCAGGGGGCCGGCCCAATTGGGCCATTGCCGCCCTTGCAGCGCGGCGACCTGCCGCAAATTCGCACAGGCGGCTGTCAATCGCACCCGGCAGGCAAGCCACCTCTTGTGGCATCAGATCTGAGGCGTCCTCCCATGGGTAGGCGATGCCTATCTCCACGTCATCAGGGAACAGGCCTGTGGCAAGTGCTTGCGCCTCATCCGGGGCGAATATGCTGGCGTCTGGCATCATCCGGCCTTTCTATCACGTGCGGCTCGCATAGCGCGGCGGCGTGACATGGTTTCGGACCGGTCGGCCTCATCCGCCCCTTGCGTGTCGGTCTCGGGTTGGTTGGGGGCAATGCCCTTCAGCTTGTTGAGATGTGCCGCCAAAGCATCCAGCGTTGGAAAGCGGAAAATGTCAGTGATTGACAGCTTTGCCACGTCCAGTTCGGCCCGGATTTCACGGTGGGCTTGCACAGCCAGCAGGGAATGCCCGCCCAGATCAAAGAAACTGTCCGACCCGCGCGGGCCAGAAATACCCAGGATGCGCGACCAGATGCGCGCAACATCGGCGGCGGCCCCGGTTTTTGGCGCGCCTGTGTTCTGTGTCGTTTGCGGTACAATCGCCTGGGGTGCGGGCAAGGCTTTGCGATCAATCTTCTTGTTCGGGGTCAGCGGGAATCGCTCCAGCGAAATGATGTGGCGCGGGTGCATGACCTCGGGCAGGTTCTCGGCCAGATCGCGGCGCAGCGCGTCTTCGTTGATCGGACCCGAAGGGATAAGGTAAGCGGCCAGTTCGTCGTCCCCTGTCGGGGTTTCGCGCGCGATAACCACGCATTCACGCACCGATGGGTTGGCGGCGATGCGGGCTTCGATCTCACCCAGTTCAATGCGTTGACCACGGATTTTCACCTGATGATCAGTGCGGCCCAGGAACTCCAGTTGCCCACCTTCGGCCCAGCGCACCAGATCACCGGTACGATACAGCCGCCCATCACCAAAGGTGTTGGCGACAAAACGATCAGCACTCAGATCTTCGCGTTGCCAATAGCCACGCGCGACGCCCTTACCGCCGATCAGCAATTCACCGGCCACACCGATAGGGGCAAGGTTGCCAGCGCCGTCAACAATATAGACAGATGTGTTGGCAATCGGCGCGCCAATGGAAACCGCCGCCTGACCTTTGCCATCGCCTTCAACCACTTGGGTGGCTGACCAGATGGTTGTTTCAGTCGGGCCATACATATTGGTGATTTTGGCACGGGTGCAGCTGCGCAATTCCCCGACCAAAGTGCCGGGCAGGGCCTCGCCTCCGAGGTAGAGATGTTGCAAGCCACCCAAGGCCATGCGCGCTTCGTCATTCATGGTCAGCATCCGCGCCATGGAGGGCGTGCATTGCATATGGGTCACGCGGTGGCGGATCACCTGAGCCGCGATAGAGAAATCATCATCGCGCAAAGCAGCCCCCGAATTGGAGCGTTCGCGCACATCGTTCAGATGCGTCAGCCCATCCAACACATCCTGATTAGGAATGCCGTAATCAATCAGGCAGGCGATCTCGCCGACGCCCAGCTGTTTTAGCTGCTCGACCCGTGCGATCCCGTCTTCGACCGTGCCAAACAGGCCCGCGTCAAAGAAATAGCGTTCGAATGCGAAATCGAGGATCGTTTCCAGCTCATCCTCGCCCAGATCGCCCAGGTCCAACTCGAACGGAGTGTTGACACCTTCGGGTTTCTTGAAGGCCGGAAAGGCCCAGGCATATTGCTTGATCAGGCCAGCGGCCGAGCGCAGATACTCCTTGAGCGGACCTTCCGCGATGGCCATCACGGCGTCGCGGTCCTCGCCGATCAGTGTGTGCAGCATGACGGTCACGCAGAAATCTGCCGGGTCATGGCCGTTTTCACGCAGGGCCTGATGATAGATGGTGATCTTTTCGCCCACCTCTTCAATGGTTTGGCCCAACAGGTGGGTCAACACATTGGCACCAATTTCGCCGGCGCGCCGCCACGTGGCCGGGTTGCCCGCGATGGTCACCCATATCGCCAACTCAGGGCTGACCGGGCGCGGCTGCGTCACCACAGGCACCATGGCGCCGTCTTTGCCCGCGAACTC
>Ga0209121_10004923_pt1 | contig 12310 bp, 11 predicted proteins | sample Cruoilmetagenom3_FD_187292 | JGI IMG/M metagenome (GOLD analysis project Ga0209121, IMG submission 187292) | Oil polluted marine microbial communities from Coal Oil Point, Santa Barbara, California, USA - Sample 3 (SPAdes) (version 2) | ecosystem: Environmental > Aquatic > Marine > Oil seeps ... | reverse complement strand
TTCCAGTTGTTTATTTGAAGATATAAAAATATTAGTATGGTTGTTAGATTCAGAGAGGAAGAATTATAATTTTTCTTCTATTGCAAAATTTTTTCTCGGGCAAGAAGTTGAAGGTTCTTTTGTGGGCTCTTTATCTAAGCTGATTCCGTTATGGAAAACTATTAAAAATAAGATAATGGCATTGGGATTAGAAAATGTTTGGGAGACAGAAGAAAAACCTTTAATTTCCGTGATTTCTTCAATGGAAAAATATGGTATTTTAATAGATAAAGATTGGCTGGAAAAATTAAGCAAACAAGCGCAAAAGGAAATAAGCGCTTTAGAGAAGAAAATTTATCAATTATCCGGCAAAGAGTTTAATATTAGCTCTCCAAAACAGTTATCCGAGATTTTATTTGAAGATTTAAAAATTTCTTCATCAGATTTAAAAAAGACCGCCACTAAGAAAATTTCCACTAATGCCAATGAATTATTAAAAATTAAAGATAGCCACCCAATCGTTTCTTTAATTATTGAATATCGTGGAATAGAAAAATTAAAAAATTCTTTTCTTGATACGCTTCCTACATTTATTGATCCAAAGACAAATAGAATCCATACAATTTGGAAACAGACAGGAACAACTACAGGGCGTTTATCATCAGAAAAACCTAATCTGCAAAATATTCCCCAAAAAGGCGATTGGGGGACACAAACCAGGAAAGCTTTTATTGCTGAAAAATCTTTTTCTTTAGTTTCATTAGATTATTCACAGATAGAGTTAAGATTAGCAGCCCATCTCTCAGGGGATATTAAAATGATTGAGGCGTTTAATCAAGACAAAGATATTCATAAAATCACAGCCGCTTATATTAATAATATTTCTGAAGAGCAAGTTACTCCTTCTATGAGGCAAAAGGCAAAGATCTTGAATTTTGGGATTATTTATGGAATGGGTAACAAAGTATTTGCGCAGGAGGCGGGTATTTCCTTGGATGAAGCTAAGGAATTTAGAGAAAAATATTTCTCTAATTTCTCGGGACTTAAAAATTATCTTGATTTTTCCCTGGAAAATGCCAAAAAATTGGGTTATGCAGAAACGATTTTTGGCAGAAAAAGATTTCTTCCTCTTCTTGGAGGGCTTGGACGCATAGCTCGCGGGCAGGAAAGAATTGCCCTTAATATGCCTATTCAAGGGCTAGCTGCGGATATTATTAAAATATCAATGATAAAAATTCAAGAACTTATTAAAGATAAACATATAGAAAGCGATATAAAAACTTTAATTCAGATACATGATGAATTGATACTTGAGGCGAAATCTGAGATAATAAAGGAAATAACTCCGCTTTTGAAAAACATAATGGAAAACGCGGTTAAACTAGAAGTGCCCTTAAGGGTAGATATAAGAATTGGAAATAAATGGGGGAAGATGGAATAATTTTGTATATATGTTTAATTTTTTTCAAAATCTAAAAAAACATTTTTCTTCGCCGCAATTATTACCTTTTTGGTTTTTAGGCGGTTTGATTATAGCGCAAATTGTTTTTAACGCGCTTTGGATTATTTGGCCATTAAATTGGCTTATTAATATTGCTCTAATAAGTTTTTATTTGGTAATGGCTGTTATTCTTTTAGGCGCAGTTGATAAAGCCAGCCGTTTGGATATAGAAAGAAATCAGATAAACGCGATGATAAGCAGTATTAATGATCCGGCTATTTCTTATACTGAGAATTTTGAGATTATTTTAGTTAATAAAGCTATGGAGAAATTTCTTGGTATATCAAAAAAAGAGCTTTTAGGAAAAAATATTACACCTGAATTAAGTAATGACGCTCGTTATGGGCTTTTATCCAAATTAATTTTTCCAAGTTTGGCTCCAGTTGTTTTGGAAAAATCTATAGATCTTTATCCAGAAAAAATAAAAGTAAAATTTTATCAGCCAAAAGAACTTATTTTAGAAATAATAACGACTAAAGTTATAGATGAAAAAGGAAAAACTTATGGTTTTTTAAGGATAATTCATGATTTGACAAAAGAAGAGGTATTAAGAAAAACGCAATCCGATTTTATTACAATAGTAGCTCATCAACTGAGAACTCCGCTTTCTCGCTTGTCATGGGTATTAGAAATTCTTGCAAATAAGGAAATAGGTCCTTTAACATCAGAACAGGAAAAACTTATAGATGATGGAAAAAAGGCCATGAAAGAAAGTTTAAAAACCGTGGAAGATCTTTTGAATGCTGCGCAGATTGAAGAAGGGAGGTTTGGTTTTCAATTTTCCACGACAGACATAGAAAAGATTATAGAAAATACTCTAATCAAATTTGAACCAGTGGCAAAGATGAATGATGTTAAATTAATTTTTCACAGGCCAGAATTTGAGGTCAAGCCATTTGTAATGGATCCACTGCGAATTAAATTGGTTTTGGAAATATTGGTTGATAATGCGATTAAGTATAATGTAAAAAATGGAGATGTTCAGATAAGAATAAATCCTCTGGAAGGCAAGCCATTTATACTTATTTCCGTTGAGGATACAGGTCTTGGAATTTCCAGAGAAGACTTATCAAGATTATTTACTAAATTTTTCAGGTCCAAAGCGGCGTTAAAAGGACAAGCAAGCGGTATAGGATTGGGTTTGTATTTAGCTAAGAATATAATTGACAGGCATGGAGGAAAAATTTGGGCTAAATCAGCGTTAGGCAGAGGCTCTATTTTTACGTTTTCCTTGCCAATAGACTCTGACTATATACCATCGCAATAATTATGCTATATTTTATTTTTGGGGAAGATAATTTTCGTTCGCAGAAACATTTTTTTGAAGTGAGGGATTTTTATCAAGATAAAGGCACCCCATTTTTTTCGTGTGATTTTTCTGATAAACTTTCTACTTCGCTTGATATTTCCGCGCTAGACGACATATTTAAAAGCAATACTTTATTCTCTGGCAGTAAATTGGTGGCAATAAAAAATTTGTTTAAAAATACGAATATTGAATTTCAAAAAGAATTATTAGCTGTTTTAAAAAACAGAAAAATAGATGAAGCTAAAGATATAATGGTTATATTTTATGAGAATAATGCTGTTCGTAGTAATTCTTTACGAAAATGGTTAGAACAAAAAGCTAAAGGAGTAAAAGAATTTTCATTATTAAAGAAAAAAGGATTAGAACGTTGGGTAATAGAAGAAGAGCAAAAAATGGGTTTAAAATTAACTCCCGAAGGTCGACAGTCAATATTAGTAAGTTTTCCTTCTGACACAGGCTCAATTCATTATTCTTTAGAAAAATTAGCTTTAATAAAAAAAGGCCTAATTAGCAAAGAATTAATAGAAGAAAATTTATTTTTGCCTTTAAATAGTAATATTTTTTCTTTTTTGGATAATTTGGTTGAGGGTAACACGAAAAAAGCCTTTTGGTTCTTAGAAACGTTAATGAATCAGGGAATACATCCCTTATATATTTTAAAAATGATTATTTTTCAATTTCGCAATCTTTTGATAATAAAAAGTTTACAAGCAAAACCGCCTTCAATGCATCCTTATGTTTTTCAGAAATTACGTCCTTTGGCAAAAATTATTTCCTTGGAAGCGCTTAAGTCCATATACCAACGCCTTCTTTATTATGATAGAAGAATAAAACGAGGAGTTATTGACGGACAAGTTGCTTTAGAGATGTTTTTGGTTGATTTTTCCAAGCAAAAATGTTAAATTAAATTACATTGTCATCTTGATCAAATGCAAGGGAGATATTGTTTCGAAAACACGCTAATCGCTATGGTTTTCTCAACAACATCTTCCTCGCATTCTATTTCCCGTCGTCCTGACTTCATTCTGTCATTGCGAACGAGCCAGCAGGCGAGTGTGGTAATCTCATAATTCATAATTCTAAATACATGCCTATTACAAGTTCAGCAAAAAGAGCTCTTAGAGAGAGCTCTAAGAAAAGAAAAGCCAATTTACAAAAAAAAATTGTTTTAAAAAAAGCAAAGAAAGATTTTTTAAAACTTATTGAGAATGGCAAAACCGAAGAAGCTAAAAAAATGCTCCCAAAAGCATATAAGCTTTTAGATAAAGCTGCAAAAGTGAATTTAATTAAAAAAAACAGAGCAGCAAGAGAAAAATCCAGATTAGCAAAGAAAACGGTTAAGAAGTAATTTTTAATCTGATAAATTATACCTAAACGCTAAAGCATTGCTTTAGCTGTTTTTTTATTGTCATTTGTTTTTTTTAGCGCATTTTAGTAAAATATTATTATGGCTTATCAATATAAAGTTTTATCTCATCCAGCAGATGTTAGATTAGAGATAATAGCTTCTTGCAAAGAAAGCCTTTTTCAGGGAGCTTTAGAAGGAATGGCTTATATTATTAAACCAAATGCTTCTCAGAGGGGTATTTTAAAGAAAGAACAAATAGAAATTCATTCCCTGGATATCAATACACTTTTGGTGGATTTTTTAAATGAAGTTTTAGCAAAATCAGATATTTATAATTGCATTTTTAACAAGGTTAAAATAAAAAAATTAACAGATAATTCTATAAAAGGAATAATAGAAGGCAGAAGTGTAAAAGAATTTTCTAAGGAAATAAAAGCCGCAACTTATCATCAATTAAATATTACGCAAGATAAAAAAGGAATTTGGAAGGTAATAATTCTTTTTGACATCTAAATTTTATGTTTAATAAATCTGATTTAATTAAAATAAACGATTATCTTTGGGAGATACCAAAATCTTACAGGAAAAATATGCTGGTTCCTGCAAGAATTTATATTTCAGAAAAGATGTTAGATGAGGTAGTAAAAGATAGAAGTTTAAACCAATTGGTTAATTTAACTACCCTTCCTGGAATTGTAAAATATTCTTTAGCTATGCCAGATATTCATGAAGGCTATGGAGCACCAATTGGCGGAGTTTTTGCCACAAAACTACCTGATGGCATAATTTCTCCTGGCTCGGTGGGATATGACATCAATTGCGGAGTTAGATTATTAAAATCAAAACATACTGAAAAAGAAATCAGGCCCTATCTGGGAAAATTAATAGAAGAAATCTTTCATACTATTCCTTCTGGCCTTGGAAAGGGAGGGAAGTTTAAATTAAATATTTCTGAAATGAATAGAGTTTTAGGAAGAGGGATAAAACACTTAAAAGAAAAAGGATATGCTACAGAAAATGATATTAAACATTGTGAGTCAGAGGGATGTTTAAAAGCAGATCCTTGTTTTGTGTCTGATTTAGCTAAAAAAAGAGGACGGGATCAAGTTGGTACTTTGGGGTCCGGCAATCATTTCGTGGAAGTTCAAGAAGTAACTGAGGTATATGAAGAAAAATCAGCTGAGGAATTGGGCCTTAGAAAAGGACAAGTAGTAATTCTTATCCATACTGGTTCTCGCGGTTTAGGTCATCAAGTGGCAACAGATTATATCCGTCTTTTTATGCAATCAATGAATAAATATAATATTTCTCTTCCTGACAGAGAATTAGCGGCGATTCCTTTTTCTACTCCTGAGGGGAAAAAATATTTCTTGGCAATGGGAGCAGCAGCGAACTTCGCTTGGTCTAATCGCCAAGTGATTACTTATTTAATTAGAAATGCTTGGAAAAAAGTTCTGGGAATAAGAGAAGAATCAATAGACTTAGTTTATGACGTGGCTCATAATATTGCGAAGGTAGAGGAGCACGAGGTAGATGGAGAGATGATAAAATTAATTGTTCATCGTAAAGGAGCAACTCGAGCTTTTCCTAACCAGCCAGTCTTAATTCCCGGAACAATGGGAACAGCTTCTTATGTTTTAGTTGGTACTGAAAAATCAAAAGAAGCTTTTTATACTGTTTGTCATGGCGCTGGGAGAGCAATGTCCCGTCATGAAGCAAAAAGAAAAACAAGCGGTAGAGAAGTTTTACAACAACTTACTAAGAAAGGTATAATAGTTAAGTCAGGCTCTCTTTCTGATTTGGCTGAAGAAGCCCCTTTGGCTTATAAAAATGTTGATGAAGTAGTAGAAGTAGTTCATCAAGCCGGGTTAGCTAAAAAAATAGTCCAATTAAAACCTTTAGCAGTCATAAAGGGATAGGGGTAAAAAAGGTCGAAAAATTAATTATTTAATTATTATGGAAGAAAAACTCATAGGGAAAATCACTCATTATTTTGGAAAAATAGAGGTTGCTATTGTTGAGCTTTTAAGGGTGTTAAAAGTAGGGGATCATGTTCATATTAAAGGACATAGTACTGATTTTGAACAAGATGTTTCTTCTATTCAGATTGAGCACGAGAATGTGAAAAAAGCGAAAAAAGGAGATGCAATTGGAATAAAAGTAGACCAAAAAGTGAGGGAAGGAGATGAGGTTTATTTGGTAGTTTAGTATGAAAAAATTAGCTGTGCCTGAAGCTATTGCTGTTTTGATTGGAACAATTATCGGAGCTGGTGTTTTTACCCTGCCTTATGTGGCTGTTCATTCTGGCTTGGTGATAACATCAATTTGGTTGGTTATAGTTAGCTTTATTATTGTTTATCTCCATCTTGGTTTTGGGGAAATAGTTTTAAGAACAAAAAAAGATTTTCGTTTACCCGGATACATTGGGCATTATTTAAATTCTTCAGCCAAAAAATTTGTTCTTTTAATTACTTTTTTAACTTTTTCATTTTCTCTCCTTATTTATTTACTTTTAGGCTCTGAGTTTTTAGGAGTAATTTTTAATTCTATTTGGGTAAATTTCTCTCTTCCTCAAGGATTTTTAGTTATTTTTCTTTGGCTTTTGCTTAGCTTAGTGGTTTTAAGCAAAGACAGGGGGTTATCTAAGATTAATTTTTATTTATCTTTTGCTCTTCTTTTTTTATTTTTTATTGTTATTATTTCTGCTCTACCTCATTTCAATTCAGAAAATATTAATCTTTTCCATTTTACAAATAATTGGGGCTGGTTAATACCTTATGGAGTGCTCTTTTTTGCTCTTAATGGTATGGTAGCTATTCCTGAGGCAGCAAAAGTTTTAGAAAAAAAGGGGGAGAAAAAAGGAAAGTTAAAAAAAGTGATAATTATTGGTACTCTTATTCCGACTTTTTGTTATTTGATTTTTATTTTAGCAGTAGTTGGCGTTAGTGGTTATTCTACTACATTGGAGGCTATTCAAGGGTTGAAAGGTATTTTAGGAAATAGTATTATTTTATTAGGAGCAGGATTAGGATTTTTGGCAGTTTCAACATCTTATCTAATTTTTGCTTCTTATATAAAGAATAGTTTTATTTACGATTTTAAATGGTCTCGTTTTATCAGTTATTTTTTGGTAGTTACAGGTCCTTTATTGCTTTATTTTCTTCGTTTAGAAAGTTTGGTAAAATTAATTTCTTTTACTGGAGGGATGTTGGGAGGATTTGAAGGCGTAATGCTTGTTTTAGTTTTAAGAAAAGCTAAGCAACAAGGGGAGATAGAGCCGCCTTACCAAGTTCCTTTAAATAAAGTTTTAATTGCAGTACTTATGACAGCTCTTGTAATTGGAGCTCTCTGCCAAACGTTTTTAATATACTAAATTAATATTTATGCCTATTATCGCTGACTTTCATATTCATTCCAAGTATTCACGTGCCACTTCCCGCGATATGGATTTGGAACATATTTTTCAGTCAGCTCAGGAAAAAGGAATTACTGTTGTCGGAACAGGTGATTTTACCCATCCAGAATGGTTTGAACAGCTTAAAGATAAATTAGAGCCGGCAGAAAAGGGTCTATATCGATTAAAAGCTGAAGATGATAGCGTAAGGTTTGTTGTTACTGGCGAGATAAGTAATATGTATACAAGGAATGGAAGAGGCAGGAGAATCCATAATCTTGTTATTTTACCATCTTTAGAATCAGCAGAGAAAATAAATAATATTTTATCATGGCAAGGGAATTTGAAATCAGATGGACGTCCTATTTTAGGAATGGATTCAGAAGAGCTTTTAAAAATTGTTATTGATGCAGAGCCAAACGCTTTATTTATTCCGGCGCATTGCATGACTCCTTGGTTCGGTGTTTTTGGCTCAATGTCTGGTTTTGATTCTTTGGAAGAAGCTTTTGGAGAAAATGCTAAACATATTTATGCTATGGAAACAGGTTTAAGCGCGAGTCCTGATATGCTTTGGAGAATGGCCGATGGTCGTAAAATGACTTTAATAAGTAACTCTGATGCTCATTCTCCTCGTAATTTAGGCAGGGAAGTAAATGTTTTTGATACAGATTTAAGTTATTCTGCTATTAGAGAAGCTATTATTAAAAAAGATAAATCAAAATTTTTGTATACAATTGAATTTTTTCCACAAGAAGGAAAATATCATTATGATGGACACCGTTTATGTAATGTGAGCATGTCGCCAGAACAAAGAAAAAAAGTGAAGGGAATTTGTCCAAAATGCGGGCGTAAGCTTACAGTGGGTGTTTTATCTAGAGTTGATGAATTAGCCGATAGAGAGGATGGTTTTGTGCCTCCTGACGCCATTCCTTATAAAAGCCTGGTTCCGTTAAAAGAAATTATTGCTGAAGCTATAGGTGTAGGGCCTCAAACAAAAAGTGTAGAGAAGCAATATCAAATGTTAATTCAGAAATTTTCCAATGAATTTAATATTTTATTGAATGTTCCGTTTGAGGAATTAAGTAAATTTACTTTACCCAAAATTGCGGAGGGGATAAAAAGAGTAAGAAGTGGTAAACTGATAATAGAACCGGGTTATGACGGTGAATTTGGTAAAGTTAAAATTTTTCAAGAAGAGGAAGAAAAGGAGGAACAAAATAAGCTTTTTTAACCTTAACACCACAAGGAACTATGGAGAAAACATTAATTGGGTATTTTCTAAAACAAATTGGTTTTTACTGTTCTGATTTTATCAGGGCTTACTTTAAAGGTAGCTACAGTTTCTTTTTTAGGTTTTATCAATATCATTTTTCAAGATTAGAACGTAGCACAGGCCTTATAGTTAATATCCGCTATTTTACCATTCCGCTTTGGCAACAATATTCTTTTGCCGCTTATCTTATAAGCATTCCTTATAGGGCAGCAAGGATTATTTTAGGAATAGTGCTTTTGACGATATTAACGCTTTTCTTTTCAGCAATTTATCTTTGTTGGTTATTTCTGCCTTTTTACTTGATTTTAAAAACCATTTCACCATGATAAAAAAGGGGAAGAAACAAAAAAAGTTATTTTTCTCTGATGCCTTTTTCCTTTGGTCTGCGTGGAAAAGATTTTTTTACAAAGTAATTCTTACTGTTTTTATTTCTTTGGGATTGATTTTTTCTTTTTCCTTAGTGGTTCTTCGGATACAACCATGGTACAACTTAGGCATTCTTGTTTTATTATTTTTCATTTACGTTCTTTTTAAACAAAATCTTTCAGACCTGCCCCTATCAGAAAAATATTTTAAACAGAAGGAAATTAATTTAGCTCGTTTTCTTTCTCCGCAAGCCAAAAATGTGCTTATTGAAGCAAAAAATGTTTCTTTTACTTTTCAAGTTGATTTTTTTCAAGGATTATTTTACGCACTTCTTTTTCAAAAAGAGATGATTGACGTGTTGCGTACTTTAGATTTATCCTCCGATGATATAAAAGAATTAAGAGAAAGGGTGAAAAAGGAAAAAGAGAGTAAGGAAAAAATTACAAAGGAAAATTATCAAAAATTTTTAGAAAAGATTACTTACTGGGCTTTTTTTGAGGTTAAAAGACTAAAGAAGGACTATATAAGCCAGGAAGCTTTAATGTTGGCGCTTTATTCTATTGATAATTCTAAAATTAACGATATTTTTAGTTTTTATCGTTTAGAAAAAAATGATTTGACTGTGGCGTTTGTTTTGAATTATCTTTCGCGAATGAGAGGAATTGAAGTTCTAAAAGGTTTGGCTGATAAAAAAGAATTTGATTTTCGGTTAAAAAGAGTAAAGGTTAATCGTTCTTTTACGTCTCGCCCCACACCATTTTTGGATTTATATGGCTTGGATTTTACTGAGCTGGCTTTAAAGCTTAAAATAGGCATTATGATAGGCCATGAGCAGGAATACCAAAGCATTTTAAATATTTTATGCCGCCAAGGCAGAAGAAATATTCTTTTGGTTGGGCCAGCTGGTGTGGGAAAAGATACCTTAGTTTCCTATTTAGCTTTTAATTTAGTCAGAGATAAAACTCCTTTAAAGTTACGGGATCGCCGCCTCATCAGTCTCTCCCTCTCTTCCATTTTAGAAGATACAAAAGAGCCATTAGAGGTTTATAACCGTTTAACAAAGATTACAAAAGAGCTTTTAATTAATAGAGATATAATTATTTATCTGCCCCAATTTCATAATTATAAATTATTGGCTCAAAAAGGAGGATTTACCGCTTTAGAAGTTTTCCAGTCATTAATAAATGCTTCATGGGTGCCTGTAATTGCGGCAACGACTCCTGGAGACTATCGACGTTATTTAGAACGAGATCCGATTGTAAAAGAGAATTTTGAAATTATTAAAGTAAAAGAGCTTTCTTCTGAAGAATCAATAAGGTTTTTGGCCTATCGCTCTTTGGAACTAAGAAGAAAAACTAAAGTAAAAATTAGTTATAAAGCCATTAAAAGAGCTGTAACTTTAGCTCAACGTTTTCTGACTACAACTCCTTTGCCGTCTTCTGCAGAATCTCTTTTGACTGAAGCCATTGAAGGGGTTCGCAGAAGAAGCGGAAAAATAGTTTTAGAGCAAGATATAGTGGATTTGGTAAGTTTAAAAACGCAGGTACCTTTGGAAGTTTCTTCTGAGCAGGAAAGGGAAAAATTATTAAATTTAGAAAAGCTTATTCATAAACAATTAATTAATCAGGAAAAAGCAGTGAGCTTAGTATCTGCCGCTTTAAGGCAATATAGAGCCGGTTTAACAAATATTAAAAAACCAATTGGCGTTTTTCTTTTTGTTGGGCCTACTGGAGTAGGTAAAACTCAATTAGCAAAAACACTCGCTAAAATTTATTTTGGAAGCCAAAAAACTATGATTCGTTTTGATATGGCTGAATATCAGGATAGAAAAAGCATTAATCGTTTTATTGGTAACCCTGAAGGGACAATAAGCGGATCTTTGACTGAAGCAGTAAAAAATAATCCTTTTTCTCTAATTCTTCTAGACGAGTTTGAAAAAGCCCATTCAGATGTTTTAAATATTTTTCTTCCAGTATTTGACGAAGGGAGGTTAACTGATAATCTCGGGCAAGTCATTGATTTTACCAATACAATTATTATTGCGACTTCAAATGCTTTGTCTGGTTTTATAAAAAACGAAATAGAAAAAAATGTTGACATTGACGATTTATCAGAGAGATTAAAAAAGAAACTAACAAATTACTTTAAGCCAGAGCTTTTGAACAGATTTAACGAAGTTGTTGTTTTTAGACCATTAACCCAGGAACACCTAAAAAAGATAGTAAAATTAAAATTAAATGAATTGGCATCTGCCTTGTCAAAGAATAAAAAAATAGAATTATCTTTTGATAATTCTGTTATTGAACGACTGGCTAAATTAGGTTACAACCCAATATTTGGAGCTCGACCATTAGATTCAGTAATCAGGCATTACATAAAAGACAATTTAGCCAGCTCTATTTTAAGAAAAAAAATTGGTTCAAATACTAAGATACATTTTACTTTAGAAGAAAACGAATTTAAAGCTAAGATATCTTCTCAATAATTTTTTTAAAAACGGCAGGTTGCTTTTCTGCCAATTCGGCTAAGATTTTTCGATCTAAGCCGATTTTTTTGTTTTTTAAAGCCTTGATAAATTTACTATAACTCAGTTCGTATTTTCTTACGGCAGCGTTAATTTTGACCTGCCAGAGCCTGCGGGCATTTCTTTTCTTTAATCGTCTATCTCTAAACGCATGTGTCCATGCATGAAGAAGCGCTTCTTTAGCTAAACGATACTTTGTTTTTCGGCCATATCGAAAACCCTTAGTATGTTTTAGTAAATTTTTTCTTCGTTTATTGGCAATAGTGCCTCTTTTTACTCTCGTCATTAATGTGAATGTTTAATAATAGCTTTTGTATGTTTTGGCATAGAAATTAGCCTTTTTCTTCTTCTCTTTACCTTGGAAGAGTCTTTAGCTTTTGTGTGCCCAAGATTACTGGAGCGCCTTAGAATTTTACCTGTTTTGGTTATTTTTAATCTTTTTTTGAATAATTTTCTTCTCATTTTTTTAAAACCGTGATTAGTCCACGCGGAACTCTTTTTAATAGTTGAATAACTTTATACTCAGTTTTAATTTTTGATAGAAATTCATTTATCTTTTTTTTAGCCAAATCAAAATGAGCTTTTTGCCTTCCCCTTAATTTCATTTCAATTGTTA
>Ga0209121_10004922_pt1 | contig 12310 bp, 14 predicted proteins | sample Cruoilmetagenom3_FD_187292 | JGI IMG/M metagenome (GOLD analysis project Ga0209121, IMG submission 187292) | Oil polluted marine microbial communities from Coal Oil Point, Santa Barbara, California, USA - Sample 3 (SPAdes) (version 2) | ecosystem: Environmental > Aquatic > Marine > Oil seeps ... | reverse complement strand
ACAATGGAGACACTCGTGGATAAAGATTTCATAGAAAAAATGACTGAAAGTATCAGCCGTGGTGATCTTGTGCCTTATCTCGGACCCTACGCTCTACAAGGGGTGACGAATATAGAAACAGGACACCCAATACCAGCCGATAGTGAATCGTTAATACTCGCTATGAATAATGGCACACCAATGGCACCCCGGCTCATGTATGAATTTCCCCGCGCCGCAATGAATCTTGAATTAAAACGTGGACGAAAATTTGTCGAGGATTTTTTAACGACAACCTATGGCGACAATCAATGGACCCAGGGGCCGATGCATCGCTGGATAGCCTCACTTAATGCGCCCTACGTTATTGACATTAACCGCGACACGCAATTGCAGGATCTTTATAGCGACCGGGAATATCTATTAATTCTCGGCACGGCTAGAGTAAGCGCTACAGACTATCGTTTTAAGTTATTCCACCACGACAATGGTGTGTATACGGAAATTGAACAAAAAGATGCCGATCACAGCTTGCCTGTATTGTTTAAGCCTATGGGTTCTCCCGTTCCACAAGCCACTTATGTCGCAGCTGATGCTGACTATGTCGATTACATTACCGAGCTTATGGGTGGCTTCGCTATACCTGATTTCCTGAAGAAATATCGCATAGGAAAACGCTACTTGCTACTCGGCCTACCCTTAACCCGTGATACCGAGCGGATGGTTTTGAGCGATTTAATCTACGGCGCTGACGAACAAGCAGGCTTTGCATTAATTAGCGAGCCGAATAAAAAAGAGGCGCGCTTTTGCGCCAATAAAAATATTGAATTGATTAGTGAAGATTGCTTAACACTACTTGACGACAGCTCTGAGAAAGCTGCGGCCGTTGGCTAGCTAACATAGCCAATACTTATCAATGAATATTACCTGTTTTATGCATTTTGCAAATTAAACAGCTTACTATATGCCCTTCACATGAGGATTGAGAAATGGCAGAATTTTATGTAACGAAAGAGTCACAAAGTGATGCCGGCCATCAGGTACATCGCAAGGACTGTGGAAAGCTACCCATAGTCGACACGCTTCGCTATCTGGGTTCCTTTGCTACGGCGAAGGCCGCCACCAACAAGGCCAATGGCATTTACAGCCCTGTCACAGAGTGTCCGGACTGTCTAGTAAGCCAATAGGTGAGTCTACTATTTTGTAAGCAGTCTGACTAAGCATCAAGCCTGCGGGTTTATTCCGTCAATTCGGCTCAGCACTCACCTGGTTTTGAAAATGTGGATTGGCTAAGGTGATGATCATTAAATCCTCACGGCTTTCACATCGCTGTGTCGAGCGCCTGCTAGCATCAACCTTTTCTTACTGTGATTTCACCCCATGCATGCATCGAACTTTATTATCCGGCTTGACGGCAATCTCAGAATGACCGTTACTTTACTTCCCGTAGAAAACACTCAGGTGCTAGAAACTGATCTACAATCCTGGCTGCTAAATACAGAAATATTTGATGGTACATACCGAATTGCCGATACCAGTTTTACCTTGCATGCCTACAGCGCTAGCGAGGCAGAGGATCTTGCCAGGAATATTCGATCCAACCCCGTATTGATGCGTGCCATTGATGATGAACTTGCGGGGGATATGGACTGAGTTGGCTAAAGGCAAACAGCAGCAATCTTAAAACAAATAAAATTATGAATTCACACCCTCTAATACAGCCTTACCTCTACGACCAATGGCGCAGAGTTTTCACTAACTCAACGTCAAATACTCGCCGCTTCTTTATGCTTATAGCGGATGCGGTCTTTGGCGCTGGCACCCATAATCTTGGCTAACCAGGGTGGAGGTGAGCCCTTCATTACAGCCTGAAGTCGCATTACAATTTCGTGGGCCTCGCCACCTTCTAATTGTTTAATGGGGTATATCCCCGCCCTGACCACTTTGGCGGCAGCGGGCCCACCGACTGAGACCACATAAAGTACCTGACAATCCTTAATTAAATTTGTACGGTAACCATTTTTATCTGCTTCAAAATCTGCTTGAAGGGCTGATCGAACGTCTATCAATTGATACTGGCTATTATTTAACTGGTAAATCAAGTAGCGAATGCAAGAGCCGAAATGTCCATTAAGGGTTTCACCACTATTTGAGGCAATGGCCACACGGATAGCGTTTTCTAAGGGCTTCTCCAGGGTTAGAGGCTTTGGTATGTTTGCCTCCCAGTCTTCACCCCATAGTATGCGCACAGCCACCTTCATTTCATCCAGTCCGATGCCAATGTCCTCCCCGTCCTCTTCACCATCGAGGCTGCTAAAGGCGGTTTTAAGGTCGGTGACCGTCACCAGTTTCAGGCTATCTTCATCAATATCGCCACTAATACGCTGATGCAACAGCTCAACTAATTGGCCGAGTTCGATGCCCGGCAGAATACGCGCTGCCAGAGCGATGCGCAGGGCGGCTTCTCGACCTAAGGAGGGTATACCTGGGGCTGGCAAATTCATCTCAATTTCTCCTACATCTTTTATTGCGATTATGACCGTACAGCTACACCTGTATTGAAACCAGATGCTGACTGTATTTTGCCTCCCATTCCGCCAGGGTGAAAGCACTCACAGATAAGGCATGAACCTCACCACTTGTTAGCTTGTCGTGCACAGTTGCCAATACTTGTTGCTGCCGTTTAACCGTACTTAAACCGTCAAAGCCGTCGCTAATAACCGTCGCTATAAAGCTGCATTCTTCTCCATCAAGGTTAATCGCCGCATCCGGGAAAGAGGTTTTAATCGCCAGCTGAATTTCATCACTCAACATCTCACATCTCCTTTAACGATCTGCTTGCGCGTTTGTTACTAATGGTTGAAGTGTGCCATCGACGAGCATATCGGTGATAACATCACTACCGCCTATTAGCTCTCCATTCACAAATAACTGGGGAAAGGTAGGCCAGTGAGAAATTGAGGGTAATTTCTCGCGGATAAAGGGTGCCGCAAGGATGTCGATATAGCTGAAGTTAACCTCCGTTTTATGTAAGGCCTCTACCGCAGCCTTGGAAAAGCCACATTTAGGCGCGTCGGGCTCGCCTTTCATGTACAGGAGAACAGGATTCTCAAAAATTTGCTGACGAATTTTTTCTTCTGTAGTGCTCATCGTTCACCTCTCGTGATTTCTATTAATTTCTACTATGTGATTTGAGCCATGTCATTTCTACTAATAGACGCGGGTAATAACCTAAGCCGAGTTATCAATGACGACCTAATGCTCTTCACTGCCAAAACATTCAGCGTATGACACACACTGCTCGCAAGTGGGCGAACGACAAACATAGTCGCCGCCCGTCTCACACAATTTTCTATACAGGAATTTTTTCCATTTCATATCACCTGTGTTTTCAACAACCAGGGCAGGAAAGTTATAGCGCAACAATTGATTTAACACTTTGCGGTCTGGCAAGCCTAAATCTCGCCACAAATGGTCACTGCCCATACAGGCCGCGGTAACAATATCCGCCATCCACAACTCAGTATCTTCTACACCGGCACGATATTCGACCAGGAGCGCACTCAACTCCGCCACTTCATCCGCGCGCATATCAAGTAATTGCTGACGCATGTCTGAACGATCGGCAATCAATTGCTCATAGGGATTATTAGGGTCAACATCAGGCAACACAGCTTTGTAACTGGGTAAGAGATCCTCAAAAAGCTGAGCAAAGGCCGTTTTTTCAAGCCCCAGATAATGGGGCAAACACCCAAGGCCCTGGCGTTGCGCACTTATAATGGTGAGTAAAAACGCTGCGTTTAACGAGTCCACGGGCGAGGACGAAACCCCGGCCTTGTTCTTCACAAACTGCTTGTTTTTTGCCATCTCTACGAAATAATAATTATCACGATCAGTATCTACCTTTTGACGAGTATTCATCATTTATTGCCTTTAAGCTGAAGCATAATAAGCCACCATGCTATTAGTAGCGCTAGTGGGCTTATTTGACCTTGGGCATGTTTCAATATCTTCACCAACAAACGCATTACTATCGGAAGGAATATTCAGGTTAAGATTCAGGCTGCTATTTAAGTGCGCATAATCAAAGCCGCTACTGCGGAATATTTTATTACCTCTATAGCAAGCGATAAGCGGTCTACGTATAAGCAAAGGATCGTCAATCATTACACCCAGCGCATCGTCAGCACTCAACAAATGCGGCTTGACCTCACCGGATTTTATGCGTGGTGAGTTGTTGTTAAACCACTGTGTTATTTCTCTATGATGCGTAAAAAAATGCGCAAGTGATTGTCTGTTCCATATTTCGCTCAATAAATTGCGGCGTTCTAGAATGCAGCCTTGCGCCTCTAACAAATGGCGCTGACGCCGATTATTGATACACCCGGGCTTTTCGTAAAATGTCAATTTCACCATATACTTATCGCCCTCCGTTTTTGTACTGTAATAACAGTCTCATCCCAAGACTATCATCAGCTTTAAATAGCCGTCTTAGCGCAACTGAATTTCTTTTATTGCCGCTTCCATCCGTTCCGGTGGAATACCAGTCAGCGAACCCGCCGGATTTAATGACAGGCCTTCGGCATCAAGAATGGCACCCTCTATGGGGCAAATACTCGCACACTGAGGGTCAGCATAGTCACCATCGCATTCCGTACATTTCTTCGCCGAAATAACGAAATGCCTGTCACCCATGGCAATGGCTTCGCTAGGGCATACATCAATACAGGCCCAGCAATTAACACAAGATTCAACAATCTCCAGGGACATAATCTGTACTCCAGTAATTAGTGGTATTCAAAATAACGAGAAGCACAACTGTGCCCCGCACCTCTCGCGTATTCGTCACGCGCTGACGCTCTCCTCTATGCGTGGTGGAGCCTCATTCAGCTTGCCGCTATCTATCATCTCCTGATAAACAGCCTGAATGGCCTCCTCGATGGGCTCCATGGCATGTTCACCATTAGGTTGAATACCGGCATTCTCCAATTGCTCCCAGGGTTCAAATCCAATTTTTGAACAGAGCACGACTTCGCAGCCTTGTAACGAACGAATGCTTCCAGCCAATGCACTTTCTTTTTCTCCACACTCATCATCGCCAATGCAAAACTGGTCAACCTTGCGATGACTAATAAAACGCACACCTTTGGGCGAAGCTTCGTACACCAGAAACTCAGTTGCATGTCCAAAATGCTTATTGATGACCCCGCCACCACTGGTGGCCACGGCCATCAATACCGGGCGTAAATCAAGGGCCTGAGCAGAGTCATCTTTCGGCACAACAACACCAGCAAGACGGGCTTTTTTCTCTTCTTTTTCTGCTAGCTCTTCTGCAATTCCAGCATGAACAACGGCTCTGACCTTCATTGCGGCATCGTAGTCGATGTCCATTTCGGCAATTTTATCCAGGGTAAATTCAGAACCTCTATCTTCACCCAGCAGGCCAACCGCATCAGCGCGGCACTGACGACAGTGGCGCATCATATTCATGTCACCGGCACAGGCATCTTGCAGATCTTGTAACTCCTCAGCGTCGGGGCTGCGCTGACCCATTACACCGTAGAAAGTACCGTGCTCTGCTTCGGCTATCAGCGGCATAACATTGTGTAGAAAGGCACCTTTACTCTTCACCGTACGACTGACTTCTTTCAAGTGCTCATCGTTAACGCCAGGAATCAACACCGAATTAACCTTAACTAAAATGCCCCTCTCAACGAGCATTTCAAGGCCTTTTTGTTGTTGAGCGATAAGAATTTTTGCACCCTTCTCGCCATAAATACGACGATTATTCCAGTAAATCCATGGATATATCTGCGCACCGATTTTAGGATCGAGAGTATTGATAGTGATGGTTACATGGTCGATATTATGTTTAGCCAGCTCATCGACGGAGTCCGGCAGAGCCAGGCCATTGGTTGAAACACAAAGTTTAATATCCGGCGCCTCGGCGCTGAGTCGGCGGAATGTTTCAAAGGTTTTTCCCGGGTTCGCCAAAGGATCGCCCGGGCCCGCAATGCCGAGCACCGTCATTTGTGGAATATTTGCCGCTACTGCCTTGGTTTTCATCACCGCTTCGTCCGGAGTCAATAATTCCGATACGACCCCAGGGCGGGATTCATTTGCACAATCGTATTTGCGGTTGCAATAATGGCACTGAATATTACAGGCTGGTGCTACCGCTACATGCATGCGAGCAAAATAATGGTGGGCATCTTCAGAATAACACGGATGGTTTTGTACCTTCTCACGAATCGATTCAGGCAATTGGGATACCTGGTCGTCGGTACTACCACAGGCACCGGCACTACAGCCCTTAGCCTCAGCCCCTTCGGGTATCTCTAGCTCATTTACTGGGTCGGAATCTACTACTGTCAAGTCCATCACTAAAACTCCTTGGTTAAACGTCGTTTGCACTGTCATAGGCTTTCATGAGTGAGGTTAATTGGTTTTCTGCTTTTAACTCAGTTACGCCAACCACCTGCTACTCTTTATGTTCTGCAACAGCCGTACCATCTAGAAAAGTATATTTTTCTGTTATTTTTCAATCCCTTAAAAAATATTATAAAGAGTACGCATGGGGTAAAGGTATCGCGTGTCGTAACAATGTTGGCTTTATGACAGTCGTTGATAAATTCATTAAAAGGCATAAGGGCAATACCTTTGTATAGAATACTGTCCAGAGGAGTCACCGGAGTATGCTTTCCCAGTTGTAAACTCCAGCTGCGCCAATATTAAAGGTCACAAGCTTTATCTATTGATTGGCAGCATAACTTTTAGTTTTAGTTAATTAAGGGAAGATTACCGTCCAACCCGCACTGCAGTGCCGTTGACTACAGGCAACCTACGCCAGGGCTACTGACACATTCGGATCGGGTTAAGGAATATTGCGCGAAAGATTATTAGTCGTTATTGAGTAAGTACCACTTAATTTGCAGCATGAGCCCCCTGGGTAACTGCTAGGAGAGCCTGCCCTAAATTTTACGCATATTGATATTCATGTTCTGAATACGATAAGCAATTTGTCGAGGGGTCATACCCAGCAGACGTGCCGCTTTCGCCTGTACCCAGCCGGCTTGCTCAAGGGCGGCTACCACGCGCTCACGCTCATCCATATCAGCATCCGCAAAATCCATAGCAGGGACATTATTTGTCTGTTGACGGGCAGGTGGTGAAAAGCCCACGTCAAGACCACTTAAATAAATCACATCACGATCAATAATACCGTCCTCTGCCATAACCGCCGCGCGCTCCAGACAGTTTTGGAGGTCTCGGACATTGCCCGGCCAATCATGGCTCATTAGCATGCGCACGGCATTATCGGTAATCGTTAGTTCACAGCCTTGCTGCTTGGCTAATTGCTCGACAATAAACTTGGCTAATTCAGGGATATCTTCAACACGCTCGCGCAATGGCGGAATTTTAAGGGGCATCACGTTGAGGCGATAATAAAGATCTTCCCTAAACTTGCCCTGTTCCACTTCGCCCTCAAGGTTGCGATTAGTGGCTGCCACAATACGCACGTCGACCCGAATCGTGCTATTTCCACCGACACGTTCAAATTCACCTTCCTGTAATACCCGTAACAATTTGGCCTGAAACAATGGCGATATTTCGCCAATTTCATCAAGAAATAAAGTACCACCATTGGCCTGCTCAAAACGGCCCTTACGCTGTTTCATCGCGCCAGTAAACGCACCTTTTTCATGACCGAATAATTCAGATTCCAACAATGTTTCGGGTAACGCTGCGCAATTTAATTTAACGAAAGGACTCGTCACCCGTGGCGAGTTGTAGTGAATAGCACTGGCAATTAATTCCTTGCCGGTACCCGACTCGCCACGAATGAGTACGGTGCTATCCCACTTTGCTACCCTGCGCACCTGGTCAAAAACGCGGCGCATGGCGTCGGTGTTACCCACCACCATATTTTCAAAGCCGTATTTACCTCGTACCTCCCTGCGCAACTCGTCACGCTCTTCAGCAATATCACGCTTTTCATTTTCAACGTTATTTACCAGGGTCACGGTTTGGACAATGAGGTTGGCAATCATCTGCATAAAACGGGTACGTTCAGGCAATAGATCATCGGCTGGTACATTGGGCTGTGCGGCCAGTACACCAATGACGTCACTGCCGCGTTTAATGGGTACGCCGATGAAGGGCAGATTGACGTCATAAACTTCAAGTTTATCGAGGAAGCGCGGCTCAGACAAAATCTGGCCCAGCACAATAGACTCGCCAACTTGCAAAATACGCCCGACGATACCTTCACCCTCGCGATATCGGACTGTATTTGATGACTTTCTGACGCTATCTGAATTGACATGGATCGCCCTGACTTTTAACTGGCTATTTTCCGGGTCAGACAAAGTCACAAGGCCATGCAACATGCCCGCTTCATTATGTAGAATTTCCAACAATTCTTTCAGCATCTCCTCCATGTCGAGGGACTTTGTCAACACACGAGATACGCGATACAAAACATTGAACTGTAATTCAAGTAATTCGATATGATTATTTGTTGGGGTGTCTACGAGAGGCATTGCTGGGTTCATAGGTTCACCACGTAGTCCTTAGCCCTTCTGGATCCTGGCGACTCAACTGTTTGAAAATAGGAGATCATAGCGATACTGGCAATATCACGCGCATCAGGCAACCCTGCTGATAATGCCGGTCGACCTCCACGGTACCCAGATGTTCATTAACAATTTCCTGAACCAGAGACAAACCCATACCCCGCGAACGTTGCCCAGGTGACTTGGAGCTATAAAAAGGTTCAAACACTTTCACTGCCAAATCTGGAGCAATGCCGGCTCCGCTATCTGCCACCTCAATAATAACGCTATTATTTTCGACCTTAGTACGAAGGCTTATTTCCCGGAAGTCTATGTTATGGGCACTCACCGCATCAATCGCATTATCCAGTAATTTCTTAAATAGTGAGCGTAAGCGCTGCTCCGCACCCATTACTGCTGGTAAATGCACGGCGGGCTCCCATTCAATGACCACGCCATTAGCGAGGAGTCGATTTACGACTATACCGATCACTTCGCGTAAAACCTGGTTAATATTGACGGGCGCCTTCGATTCTTTAGGTCGCACGGGGATAGCCCCCTGCATATCTTCCATCGCTAGAACACCCGCATCTCGCGCTTGAGTAAGCGCTTCTACCAGGGCTCCATCGTCGCTATTTTTTTTCTGCGCCAGTCTTGCCAAAGCGGCATCAAGTAAATTAACCGGCCCTTCTAGCTGGTGAATTGCTCCGCTAAATGCCTCTTCCATGCCCTCGAGTAATTCTTCTTCCGCCATCAGTACGCGCAAGGCGTTCATTTGAGACTCTTGCTGTCTATTGCGCATTTTTGTAATGTCAATAACAACCAATAATAGATGACACTCCTCGGAGCGTTCAAAAAAAGCCTCCGCACCTTCCGTTTCTGTTTTTACCCAATTGCCAAAACAATTAAACCAGCGATAATTGTTACCACCAAGGTCGATACCAATCTCCTGGTTTTCGAAGCTGGCGCCGTCTTTGAGAAGGTCCGGGTAGCTATCTTCCAGGGCGTGCAGTACAACATCGGCCGGCTCTTTCGGTGCGAGATCCTCGACCAGTGTTTGATAAGCCCTGTTACTCATCATCACACTCTTGTCTTCAGCGAGCATGGCAATTGCTGCTGGCGCCTGGTCAAGTACCTTTTCCACCAAGTTATTTTGATTGCGAACACTCTGTTCGAGAAAATACACATCACTCACATCCCGATGCATACCGAGGTAATGGATAACCTCTCCCCCTTCGTCAAGAACAGGGGCAACGGTTAATTCCGCCAGATAACAACTACCATCCTTACGGCGGTTAACCAGTAGACCCGACCAAGATTTCTTTTGCCACAACCGACCCCACAAAGCCTGATATACAAGGCGCGGTGTCGCTTTATTGGAGAGAATAGATTCATTTTTATCACTTACTTCGTCAAGGCCATAGCCAGTAACATCACAAAAAGCGGCATTGGTATAGAGTATATTTGCATGAAGGTCGGTAATAGATATCGCTACAGGTGCGTTTTCGACTGCCTGTAAAAATACCGAGTTTTCCAGCTTTCCCGCTTCAAGGTTAACCAATGCAGCTAAATTTCGCGCGGTGTTTTCATTGCCCTGCCCATACACTGGCCCTGGAGATTTATCAAGAGCAGGCTGATCCGCCGATCCAGAGTCTGAAGTATTGGAAAACCGATGATTAGACATTATCGCACCTACTGAAAATAATGTTGATGTGCGTACATCGCCCATGAATAAAACCTTGTGGTTTATCTATTCTCATCATCAGCGGTCACTCGTTACTCTTTCGCTATTACCTAAGCAACTTTTGCGCCACTGTTTTGAAAATTTCCAAGTTGCTGTTTCTTTGGGATAAAGCCGACTTTGTATTATTAACACCAAACCACTATGTAGGATAGATAACATAACGCGGCTTAACTATCTTCTGTTTTTGTAACAAACACGACAATCACTTTCTCCGTACTTGTGTAACTACGTATCAACTTCTTGAAAAGATGCATATTTCTTTTTCTGTGTATCGGAAAATAATCAGTGGCACGTTTGATGCAGTGCTATAAGAACTTATTGCATAAACGATATTGTTTCTCAAACAACACTGGAAAAACTTAGGCGGGACGCTCGGATTAGAACATGGAATACCTTTATTTATTTATCGGCACGGTGTTGATCAACAATGTTGTTCTGGTCAAATTTCTCGGCCTGTGCCCCTTTATGGGCGCATCCAGTAATTTAAATACTGCCATCGGCATGGGCCTGGCCACCACTTTCGTACTGACCTTATCGTCAGTTTGCAGCTGGCTATTACAAACTTATTTGTTGGTACCACTAAATATCGAATTTCTTCGTATCCTGACCTTCATTTTGGTGGTCGCCGCGCTGGTGCAATTCACTGAAATGGTGACGCGAAAAATCAGCCCTGCGCTGTACAAAGCCCTGGGTATTTATCTGCCACTCATTACCACTAACTGCGCCGTATTAGGTGTTGCCTTGATTAACGTCAGCGAACAACACAACTTTCTTCAAAGCCTCGCTTACGGGCTGGGCGCTTCGCTGGGTTTCACACTGGTGATGTTCATTTTTGGCGGTTTGCGTCAGCGCCTGGCCCTGGCCGATGTGCCTGAGATATTTGACGGCGCACCCGTTGGCCTGGTGACAGCCGGCTTGTTATCAATGATTTTTATGGGTTTTGCCGGATTGGTTTAGAGCTCAGTTTACGACTGTACTTATCAAACTAGCTGAACCCCCGTTAAAGCTTTCCGTAGGGAGAACACTATGTTTATCGCGCTCGGCGTACTGACCCTTCTAGGCTTATCAATCGGCACCTTACTGGCATATGCCGATCGTTTTCTGGCTGTTGACGAAGACCCCCTCGCCCTGGAAATCCAGAACTTAATGCCCGGCACGCAATGTGGACAGTGTGGCTTCCCTGGCTGCGCACCCGCTGCCGAAGCCATAGCCAATCACCAGGCACCCGTGACCAGCTGCCCTCCCGGTGGACGCCAGCTGGCAGATACCCTGGCAGACATGCTGGGTGTCGATCTTGATGTCAGTGAAATAAAAGGCCAGCTTATCGCGCATATTGTTGAGGCCGAGTGCACCGGTTGCACACGTTGTTACAAAGTTTGCCCTACCGACGCCATTATGGGTGCCAATAAACAAATGCATAGCGTTTTTGCAGCCGCCTGTACCGGCTGCGGGGACTGTCTGGAGGCCTGCCCCGAAGATTGCATCATATTGACACCAGAGTCGATCAATTCAGAAAACTGGCAATGGCCGCGTTTGGTGGCCTGAAACACCTTACCCTAAACCCCAGTCATTAAAGTAAAGGCCGATTCCATAAACACGGTTTCAAAAATACGTCAACTGATCAAATTAAAAATTAAAGATAATCAACAATATCGCTAACGAACACGGCACTGGCACGAGGAGAAATACGTCTTATGTTTAAGCTTTCCAAGTTATTTTTCCCGCGGGGTGGTGTCCACCCCGAACCCCATAAGCAGCATACTGCCGATAAGCCCATTGCACACGGCCCCTTACCACCACAGCTTTATTTACCCTTGCGCCAACATACTGGCGCGGCAGCTGAGGCTATCGTCAAAGTCGGCGATAAAGTGTTAAAGGGCCAGCTACTGGCAATATCTGCAGGTAATGTGTCAGCACCCGTTCACGCCCCCACCTCCGGCGCCATCGTTGCAATAGAAGATATTCAGGTGCCCCACCCAGTCGGCCTGCTGGCACCCGGCATTATTCTTGAAAGTGACGGCGACGATAAGCC
>Ga0209121_10004921_pt1 | contig 12310 bp, 14 predicted proteins | sample Cruoilmetagenom3_FD_187292 | JGI IMG/M metagenome (GOLD analysis project Ga0209121, IMG submission 187292) | Oil polluted marine microbial communities from Coal Oil Point, Santa Barbara, California, USA - Sample 3 (SPAdes) (version 2) | ecosystem: Environmental > Aquatic > Marine > Oil seeps ... | reverse complement strand
ACCAGCACCGGGTCGATGCTGGATTTCTCGACGTGGGCGATCCACTCGGGATCTTCGGCCACTTGCGCGAACAACTCGTTCCAGAAGGCGGTCGGCTCATCCGGCATGCCGGCCTTGATCGCAAAGCCGCGCCACATGGCCTCGGCATCGAGACCTTCGACGCCCAGCTCAGCGAAGGTCGGCGCATCCGGGAACGGTTCCAGCCGTTCGCTGCGCGACAGGGCTGCAATCTGCAGGTCCGGCTGGCCGAGGATGTCGCGCGGGTTGCCGACGTAGACCGCAACGCGTCCACCGAGCAGCTCGATCATCGCGGCTTTGCCGCCCGCGAAGGGGACGTATTTGACATGCTCGGGGTCGATCCCGGCAGCCGCCCAGGTTTTCATTGCCATCACATGGTCGAGGCCGCCTGCCGCGGGGCCGACCCAGATCTGCCGTTTGCCGGCGGCGGCTTTGGCTTCGATGTCGGCAAGCACCGCGTCCCAGGTGTTCACGTCCATCTTGCCGTTGACGATGATCGCTTCCGGGTCGTGCTGGTTGAGCGCCAGCCACTGGAAGTCTTCAACGTCGATGTCGCTCTTTGCGGTGACGATCTTGTAGACCTGCGACTTGGTGGTCGCCATCAGGAGGTAGCCGTCGGCAGGCTGTTCGAGCACGTGCTTCATCGCCACGATGCCGCCCGCGCCGGTCATGTTCTTGACCACGTATTTCGCGCCGGTCAGGCGTTCGGCGATTGTCGCGAACACGCGGCTGTCAACGTCGGCGGCCCCGCCGGGCTTCATGTAGGCGAGGATGGTGATCGGCTTTTCGGGGAATTCTGCGACGGCGGCGGTCACGCTGCCGACAATCCCGACGACAGCCGCCGCGACACCGAGTGAGAATTTTCGAATGGTGCTTTGCATGAGCATCTCTCCTGTGTTTGCCAGGCAGTTACACATGCACTCCGGGCTTGGACGCGTGCGGACGGAATTTTGACAGGATTCGTCCGCTCTTCCTCGCCAACGGCCTGGCCGACTGATGTTTGGTAGCATTTTCGCCCTCCGTGACCAAATTAGTTGAGCCGATCCGATGCATAAGCAATACTGATGCGGGGCATGCAACCAAGCGACCGAGCGCCCATTCAGTCGCCGGGGATCGGAAATCATTCTGTTTCAAAGAGATGTAAGATGGACGCCAGCGGTGTTTTGCGGCTCACTTGGCTGCATCTGCAAGGCTCCCTCATGTCACGGCCGCGCGGTTCACGCCGCTGGCCATGGCGCAACGGGTGAGGCCCTGATTTGCCGGGACGAAAACGCCCGCGCCCCGACGCCCTTGACGTCCTCGGCGCGTGTGACAGCGCGTGACAGCGCGCAAACCGGCACCTTCGCCAAGCGCCAAACGGTGGCAACGCGGCGGTTTGGTGAGGGGCGGGTCTTTTGCCTGTCCGATCGTTTCCCGGTCCCACCGTTTCTTGCCGACACAGGGGGTAGGTGACCGGTGAACTGCGATCAGCTCCAGACATTCCAGATGGTCGTGGCGAAAGGCAGCTTCACCGGGGCAAGCCGCGAACTGCTGATCAGCCAGTCGGCCGTGAGCCAGCAGATCCAGGCCCTGGAGGCCAGCCTGCGGGTGCAGCTTTTCGACCGGACCGGAAACAAGATCCACCTGACCCGGGAGGGGCAGGTGCTGCTAGAGAAAACCGAGGTCATCATCTCGGCGCTGCAGGAAATCAAGGTGCTGTTCGAGAACCTCTCGAACCTCGAAAGCGGCCGGGTCGACATCGGATCGAGCGCGGTTTTCGGCACGTACTTCCTCGCCAAACTCGTGGCCCGGTTCAGCGTCGAACATCCCAGCATCGAGGTGGACCTGCATGCCGGAAATTCACATGACATCATCTCCAAGCTGTTGAACGGAAAAGTCGAATTCGGCTTCGGCGGGCTGTACGAAGACGAACCCAGAATCGGGTTTACCCTGATCCACACCGAGCCGCTCGTTGCGGTGGTCGAAGCCAGCCACCCTCTTGCCGTCAAAGAGGTTCTGACGCCGGAAGACCTGACGGGGACCAACCTGGTGCTGCGCGAAAAGGGCACGCGCATCCGCGACGACATGGACACCTGGCTTTCCAAGATCGATCCGGCTTTTATGCCCAAACGCTATGTCGAGCTCGACAACATCGACATCGTGAAAAAGCTGATCGGTGAAGGGTTCGGCATGACGATCCTGCCGAGGATCGCGGTGAAAAACCAGTTGGACTCCAAGGAGTTCAAAGAGCTGGCGCTGCCAACGTTCGACCTGAACGCCTACTATTACCTCTACTACCCGCGTGACCGGAAGTTCTCGCATGCGGCCCTGGAATTCCTGAAACTCATGCGGGCAACAGCGCCGCTTTCGCACGGGGCGAACCTCGACCTTCTGGACTTCGAGTAGCCGGACCGGCGACGGCGGCCCGGGTGGGGTCAGGCTGCCTGCGCCCCGACCCTCGCTCACACCGGGCATGATCGTCGTCGAAACGACCCCGAAGCCGATGGATTTCGCGACCGAGCCGGTCGCCTTTTCCAAAGCCTGTTCGAGGATGCCGCCACTGAACAGCTTGAAGCCGTCTTCAAGCATCAACATGCCGAAGAGGAAGATGGCCACGCCGGCCGCGATCTCCTGAAAATCGCTGCTGGCCCAGAACCCGAGGGTCAGGATCAGCAGAGCCGCTGGCAACATCAATCGTTTCAGCATGCAGTCCCGTTTCCTGCTGCTGCGCCATATTGGCTGGCGTGCAAACCCGCCGCCCGGCCGCCCGCGCCATTGACCGAGAAATGCGCCTGGCAACCTTCGGGCGCGCCAGTCCGGCACGCCGGCCACAGACCCGGTGTGGCTGCGTTATGCTGGCCAGAGCCGGACCGGTCACGCCCTGCGGTCAATAACGCCGGTTCCCGCGAGACTTGGGCGATTGGTGTGCCGGGTCGGTGTCAGCCGGAAACGGCGCGCCAGGAGGCGGCCCGAACGCTGCGTTCACGCTCAGTCATGCGCGATCATGTGACGCGTGCGCTCGATCATCGCCGCGTTCAGCTGCGCTTCGAGGGACAGGCGGTAGAAGCGATAGAGATCGCGGATCGACAGAATGCCGACCGGCCGACCGTTTTGCACGATCGGCAGGTGGCGGAACTGCCCCTCCTGCATCAGCTCGGTCGCAACATCGCAGTTTTCACCCGGAGAAATGGTCGACGGATCGGCGGTCATCACTGCCGCGACTTGCGTTCTCTCAGGGTCGATGCCTTCCGTGGCAATGTGCTTGATGACATCGCGCTCGGTGAAGATCCCGCGCAGAACCTCATCTTGCGCGACCAGCACGGCGCCGGTGTCGCGGGTTTTCATCGCTTCGACGCCCTGCCGGACCGACGCGGTCGGTGGCAGCGTAATGAGTTTTCGGGCCTGTGGCGCGCCAAAGGCGATCCGGCAATCGCCGACGATCTCGACCGACATGTGGTTGAGTTCCTCCACGAACTGCTTGTTCGCCACCCGCTGGATATCGCGCAATGCCACGACGCCGATGAGCCTCGGGCCCTCGTAGACCGGCAGGTGCCGGATATTGTGCTCGGCGAATTGCTCAAGCGCCGCGGTCGCAAGCGCGTCGGCCTGGATCGAAAGCGGGTCCGGTGTCATCACCTCGCGCACGCGCGTTTCGGCGATGTCGAGACCGGCAGCCAACACCCGGTAGGCAACATCACGTTCGGTGAAAATCCCGATCAGTTTGTCGTTCTCGACCACCAGCACAGCGCCGACGTCGTGTTGGTGCATCAGCCGGACGGCTTCCAACACCGTGCCGGATGCACCAAGCCCAACCGGTCCAGGGGTCCGCATCACGTGAGGAGCAATTTGGAAAAGCATTGGTCATCTCTTTCGAAAAGGTCGCCTGTCTACAGTTTCACGCACCTCCCCTATCACATCGCCCCGATTCTGCGGTGAGCGATCGCGGTCATGGGGTCCGGACGCCGCATTGGCGCGGCAGCTGTCGCGCTACGAGAAACGCCCGTGGGCCGCCGCACCGTGTCCAGGCGGCTACCATTGCGTGTAGGGGTGCGCGATCAGGTTCGAGTTGAAATAGCGCGGATCGTCCGCGATCTCTTCGCCGATCCAGCTCGGTTTCTCGAAGCTCTGTGCCTCGCTGTCGAGCTCGACCTCGGCCACGATCAACCCCTGGTTCACCCCGCCGAACTCGTCGACTTCCCAGATCAGCCCGTTGTCTTTGATCTTGTAACGATGTTTCTCGATGATCGGCTGCTCGCACAAATCGTCCAACATCTCGTTGGCGTCACTGGCGGGGATCTCGTATTCGTACTCGACCCGGGTCGCGCCGACGTTGATCCCCTTGACGGTCAGGAAGCCCTTGTCGTCGATGGTGCGCACCCGCACCGTGCGCTCCTTGACGGTCGACAGATAGCCCTGCCGGTAGGCGGTGCCCTGTGCAAGCGCCCGCCAGGCCTCACCGGCGACCAAAAACTTCCGTTCGATTTCCTTGCCCACTGTTTCGTCCTCGATCTCAAGCTGTTGTGTCCGCGCGGCACATCAAGCCGGAAGCGGCTCCATGCCGATCACCCGTTTTATCGCGCGCAGGTAGTTGACGTTTTCGTACTCATCCAGGCCCAGCATCTTCTTGCCTTCGAGGATGGCCGGCACGTCGACGGATTCCAGCGCCACGGTCTGGAGCGCGGCGCCGTTGATCCAGATTTCTCCGTGTTCGGCGATGCATTCGTTGATGGTGAAGGCAAACCGCCGTTTGAAAACGCGCACCGCGGACAGTGCCGGGTTGGGGCGGATCACCTCTTCCAGATACTGGTCGAGCGTGTATTCGTCGCGTTCAAGCGCCGGCATGTCGAGCCCGAAGGCCGGCAACACGTCCGCTTCCAGAACCGACGTCTTCATCGGAAACTCGCCCTTCATGCGCGGGTTCCATTGTTCCAGCCCCTCGCGCTCGGTGACGAACACCTTGATGTCCATCAGCTTGTCGCGGACCTTGGTGTTGTTCTCGGTGTTACCCGACGAAACGATGTAGATCTCGGAGCTTTCGCGAATGCCGCTGCACGCCGAAAGCCGCCGCATCTTTTGTTCAACCAGACCGAAGTTCGGGGCCCAGGTTCGGAATTCGAAACGCGGTTTGATTTCATTCATGGTTGTCGCTCCTCACTGCGCGCACAAAGCCTGAACTCTTGGCCGCCGTACCGAGAAACCGATCCTCTGTGCGCCCAAGCCGGCGTGGACAACGCGTGACGCAATTCTACGGCCTGTGATTTCCGGTGTTCAAATTAGGAGAAACATTCCCCCCGATAAGGAAAACTGATGAACGCGCGGCTGCATCGCCCATGGGCATCCTCGACGCCGCCGGATTTGCGCATCCCCTGCAGAGAGGATGCCGCGTGCGCCAGGATCCGCGACAGCATGCTCAGCGACCACGGATCTGGGAGCGCCCGCTTTCGGGTGCGAGAGAGCCATCCGACGGCAGCGTTGTGATGCAATTGGTCAAAGCCAGCACTACCGTCCAGGCCGGCGCCGCTAACGCAAACGATGTGCCCGTCGCAACCATCGCCACAAGGCGTTCTCGGTCAAACGGGGTCGGTCTGGCATTCCTGTGGATGGTCATTCGATCCCTCCCAAAAGCGTTGAAGCTTGGGACCTCCAACCAATTCGACTGGGACCTGACGGACACCCTGCGGAAAGCTCATGCCCAGGGCTCCTGGTCTGCCAACCGTCCGGTCAGGCCCGTCGAAGCGCCCTTTCCGCGCGTGTGAATGCCGGCCGGAACGAGCCCATGACCATTTCCGTGATGAGCGGAATGACGTTGGACATGCCCACGAGCTGCTCTCTCCCCTCCAGATCGTGAAACGCCTCGCTCAGCTCTGCGGCGGGAACAGACGCCTCGGCCAGGGCAAGCAACTCCGGCATCATCGGCACCAGGAAGACGAACGCGTTCACCGTCAGGAACGCTGTGGCGGCGAGCTTGACGCGCATCCACCAGGCCCGCTCGCCGTAGGCAATAAACAGGGTCAGATCGGTGACCACCTTTAGCCCCAACCCGGGCAGGATCAGGATGTAGGCGCTTTGCAGTTTGTAGGTGTAGATCGTCACCGCCAACTCGGGCGAGACATGGGCGAAAATCGCCCCGATCACGATGTGCGACAGGATGCCGCCCACATACATGATCGTGCCGATCTCGTGGATGAAGTGCAGAAGCTTTTTCATTTCTCTCGTCCCCAATTTCTGGTCCGCTCTAGCGGAATTCGAAGGCTTCGGTGTGGATCCGGGTCTTGGCGACGCCTTCCGTCTTGAGGTCGCGCATCAGGGTGTCGACCATCGGGCGCGGACCGCAGAGGTAGTAGTCGTAGGTGTTCAACGGATCGGGCAGCCTGACCTTCATCATGTCGACCCGGGCGTAGTTGCCCTCGTCGGAGAACAGCGGCACCAGAGTGACATTGCCGAGCTTTGCGGCGCGATCCTTGAGCTCGTCGAGGAAGATCGCGTCACGTGCCTCGCGCGCAGCGTAGATCAGGTGGATCTGCCGGTCGTCGCCGGGCTGCATCGCGCGGATCGCGGACAGGAACGGGGTAAGCCCGATGCCACCGGCGAGCCAGATCTGCCTGTTGCCGCCTTTCGACGTGTCGAACCGACCGTAGGGGCCGCGCACGATCACCTCGCCGCCCGGCTGCAGCTCTTCACGCACCTTGCGGGTCCAGTCGCCGAGCACCTTCATGGTGAAACGCAGGCGGCCTTCGCCCGGGGCGCTGGAGATGGTGAACGGGTGCGGTTCCGACCAGCCCTTGCCCTGCACTTCGACAAAGGCGAACTGGCTGGGCCTGTGCTTTAGTGCGGCGCCCAGCGGTTCGAGCATGACCTCGGTGGCGCGCTCGAGATGGTTGATCGCGGCGATCTTGTAGCGCAGCGCGGTGCGCTTGTTCATCCCGAAGACCGAGTAGAGGAACGACAGTACGCCGATGATCGCAGCGAGCAGAAGCAGGATGCCCGAGGCCCTGAAGATCTCGACGAAGACCGCCGGTGCCGACATGAAATGGGCGATGATGAGGCCGTAGACCAGGCCCATCAGCTTGTGCATCGGCCGCCAGCGGCTGTAGCTGATCTTGCGGTTCAGCGCGAGCGCCAGCGACAGAACCAGCAAGATCATCGCGATCATCCCGAACGGGCCCGACGGGACCAGTGGGTTGGCGACCGGGTCGACACCCTCGGGCAGAGATTTCGGCACAAAGAAGAAATGCGTCAGCACGAACAGTAGCGAGGCGACGCCCATGATCTTGTGGACCTGGTACATCCGGTCGAGCCCGCCGAACCAATCCTCGAGCCCCGCCGGCCGTGTGGCCAGGAAGATCGAAGCGGTCATCAAAAGGAACGCGATCCCACCCAGCATGGTGGTGCCGGTGGTGCGGCCCGCGTGCGCTTCGGGCGAGAAGCCGAGGTGCAGCAGAACGAAAAGCCCGATGGGCAGAAGAATGGCAATCACGCCCTTGCGCTTCAACATGGGTCGCCTCCTTGAAGTGGTGTTGGGTTGGTGTTGGTGTCAGGTCACTCTTTGACTTCGAGCGCCGCGCGCAGCGCGATATTGAGTGAGAACCCGGTCAGGAACTCGTTCTTGTCGATCGTCATATCGTTGTCGAGATCGGCGCGCCGGAAGTCGGTGACCAATGATTGACGGTGCTCGGTGCGGCTCAACACGGCGTCGCCGTTGCGGTCCCAAAATGCGAAGACGACGCGCATTGCCGTCTCATAGGCGTTTGTCCGATCGATCTCTTCGGCGATGCCACTTGAGCCGGCGCTCCAGGCCATGAACTCGTCCAGCGAGACTTTGCCGTTTTCGTCCTGGTCCATGGAATAGAAGACGTCGCCGCCGAAATTGGTGAACTCGCCCATGTCGACATAGCCGCGACCGGCCTGGTCGATGCCTTCGAAGACCAGTTCGGCGAGCTCTTTTCCTTCCTGTGCCATTGCGGCGCCCGGGATGGCGAGGGCGAGCGAGAGAGCGAGGGTCGTGAGTTTCATTGTGAGATCCTTCCAGGGTTTGTGGTGATGCGCTTGTTTCTTGCTTGTAGCTTGTACATGCATTACTTGCGGAGACAAGTGTTGTAAATGCAAATATGTACTGCAACTGTTGCAACCCGCAAGCTTTGGAGCTAAACCTATGATCTGGGGGGAATTCCTGATGGCACGGACGTCGGAACCGCAACAAGGCCAGGAAGCAAGTTTCGGCTTTCTGGTCCAGACTCTGGCCCGCCGAATCGATGCGACGATGAAGGAACGGCTTCTCGAGCACGGTGTCGACATCAAGGTATTTGCCAACTTGATGGCGCTCTCCCATGAAGACGGCATCAACCAACGTCAGCTCGGCGCTACGCTCGATTTCCCCGAGTACTACACCAGCCGCAATGTCGATGCGCTCGTCGAGGCGGGATTTGCCGAACGCCGGCCGGACCCCAAGAGCCGGCGGTCGTTTCTTGTGTATTTGACGGAAGCGGGCCGCAAAAAGGCGGCGGAATTGCCGCCGCTGATCCGGCAGGTCAATGAGCTGTATCTTTCAGACATGACGGAAGGTGAGCGGAGCCAGGTCATTGCCCTGCTGCGAAAAGCTGTGGCCACGAGCAAGGCCGCGGGAAAACCCTGAGCCACCTCGGACGACGCGCGCACCACCGCGAGCGAAAGGGCGACCCCTGGCGCCGGCGTTTTGGCGTCAATTCGCACGGGCGCGCGCGTCCACCTGCGCACCTGCGCGCCGGGTCAAAGACGCACGCTGCTCCAGTCCCTGCCTTCTTGTTTCTGAGGCCCCGCAATCGACCATCCAAGGACATCAACGGGCAGGGAGCCTCGGCAGCGTTCACCTGGGTCTGTCACGGATATGGCCGCGTCAGCAGAGGCCGACATGCGGGATGAGCGCAGTGAGTGTCACTTCGGGCTCTCTGTCGCCGTCAAGCGCCTGCACGAGACTAGTCCGACCATCGAGCGCAAACCGCGCGGGGGGGGGGATGGCCGCCGAGAGCTCTGTTTTGTCCCGGCTCAGCTACAGGTCCTGTGCAGGTAAGGCTCATGAGCGTGAATGCCTGGTTCCAGATCACGCTCAAACCTCGGCTCGCTGCACCGCCGCATGACGGCATGGAGCCAAAACACCCCGTTTTTGGTGGCGCCGTGAACCGCCGCATTCGCGGCGTCAGGGCGAGGCGCTGCGTAGCTGCAAGCCGATGACGATCTATTATCTTTTTGCCATCCGATTGGACATCCGGGGAGTCCGTCTGTTTGCTATTGTTCCGCGGCCGCCGACAATCCTTCCAGATGAGCCGTATGAACCGCCCCGGGTTTGTCGGAGGCTCCAACTCCTGAGTAGGATGGAGCATCATGGGCAAGACGACGAACAAGTATTCTCCAGAAATGCGCGAGCGGGCTGTTCGCATGGTTCTGGACAATCCCGGGCGGCATGAGAGCCGCTGGGCGGCGATTGTGTCGGTGTCCTCGAAGATCGGTTGTGCGGCCCAGACGCTGAACGAGTGGGTCAAGAGGGCTGAGGTGGACCCAAGCAACCGCGAAAACAAGACACCCGCGTTTCTGGCGCTGAAGCCACGGGGCAAGGTGCCGGTTCTGGTCGATGGCGATTTGTGCTGTCTGAGTCCCTGGCGATTCTCGCATATCTTGAACAAAGACACCCGGAGCGCCGACGCCTGTTTGGTGACACCCCGGCGCAGGTCGGGTTCATCTGGCAACGGGTGTTCGAGGTGATGAACGATGCCCGCGATGACATCAACACCGGAGTCGTGCGCCCTTTGATCCGTGGCCAACCGGAACAGCAAGGAGACCAAATCAAGGCTGCCGGACTGCGCGCCCATGCAGCGCTGGAATGGGTGGAAGATACCCTTTGCAAGGCGTCCTTTCTTGCGGGGCAAACTCTGTCAGCGGTCGACATCGCCTATATGCCGATCATGCAGGGATTGGTGCGAGCCGGCAAACGGGACGACGCAATAAACCTTGGGCCAGGGTTCGATGCCATGACAGCAAAATACCCCGCGATCGCCCGTTGGCTTGGGCGGATAGAGGCGTTGCGGGAATACGACAAGGCCTATCCGCTACACTGGCTGGACAGCTTGCCACCTCTTCATGCCGACACGGGTGCGAGGGCAACGAAGGGTCACTCTGTCCGCGAGCCATGCATTCGCCCCAACGCGCGCCAACGCGCGCCAATGGCGGCCTAGCGGCGGGATGCCGGCGCTGGTCACCCGGGCGCCGCCCGGGCGGGGCTCGGTGTTCCTGCGTGAGATCGCACCCGGTTCGAGCTTGCGGACGGCCGGTGATGCGCCCGACCGACCGACGGGTGCAAGGGCACCCGCTCACGCTCCCCTGCTCCCCTGCATGGGGTGCGAAAACCCATCTCGCCGTAGGCATGCAAGAGGTTGGGGGGCGACGCCCCCAAGGCACCCCCAAGGCTTTCCTGCCCGTGCAACGACATCCCAAGAGCGTGCAATCCCGGGTTCCGGTGGGACAGGCACCGGTCAAACGTCTTGTGGATGGTCAAGGTCGGCCAGGACGCCGGGGTCGATCAGGCCCATGCGCCGCGCGAGGCTGACGGGGTAGTCATGATCGCGCGCGAAGGCATCGAGGCTGAACGTATCCTCCAGCGCCGCGAGGTCTTTCGCCATCCGGCTGGCGCGACCTATTTGGCCGAGATGGGCATAGAGGGCCAGCAGGTAGCGTCGGGGCGGGCGGAAGGATGGGGCAATCGCCGCGGAGGTTTCAAGCGAGCGGCGCGCGAGGTCCAGCTGGCCGGCGGCGAGCGCGGCGAGGCCGAGCTGGAACTGGCACCAGAACTGCAGCGGCGTGCCGCGGGCGAGCCGGGTTGCGGTCATGGCGCTTTCCATGGCGCGGTCGAACGATTGGGTGTAGAGGGCGACGTTGGCTCGTGCCCACCAGGCGAGCGGGTTGGCGCGGTTGGTGTGCAGGGCCATTTCGGCAAGCTCGGCCCCGGTGTCGATATCCCATTTCAGGAAGACCTGCGCATTGGCGGCCGCGGACAGCACCTGCGAATTGAACGGGTCGGCTTCGATTGCCTTGGCTGCGAGGTACAACCCCTGTTCGGCGGTCTCCTGAGGGGCTGCGGACAGCCGCTCGATGTCGCGAATGACCGAGATCTGGGCGCGCATGGCAAGCACCACGCCCCGCTCGCGCCCGTCCTGCAGCTGGATCAGGCTTCTGTCCGTCTGGGTGAGGGTGTCGGCATCGAAGCTGAAAACCCGTTGGGCGGACCTGGCCAGGACCCGGGTTTCGGTGTCGAGCCCCGGCGGCAGGTCGGCTTCGCGCGAGATCTCGCGCATGATCGCCGCCTGGGCATTCGCGACCAGCGCCATCAGCGACGGGGTGTCGCCGACCGCTTCGGGCGCGATGCGGATGGTCTCGGCGGTGGACCACAGGATCCGCCGCCTTTCGGGCCGCAGGACCGAGACCCGCACGCCGTAACGGCCTTCGCCGATCGGTGTGAGCGCCAGCGCGACATCGATTGCCAGCGGGTCGCGCGCGTCGTTGCCTGTGGCCGCAATTTCCGCGACGCCGGTTTCCAGAAGGCTTTTGGAAAAAAAGGTGAGGAGTTCCGCCTCGAGGTGGGCGACCAGCCCGCCCGACGTGGCCGATCCGTCGAGCGCGATACGCCAGCGCCGGGTTTCGCGGCGCGGTGGCGCCGCGAGCGGGTGGCAGAGCGCATCCTCTGCCGGCCCGTTGCGCGAAGCCGCGAGCCAGGCGCCGAATTCCGGATCGTCGATATCGATCCCTTCCAGGAAGGTCGACGGGTCAAACCCCGCGCGGTCGGTCCAGTCGGAGGCGAACAGGTTTGGGTCCAGCCAGACCGCGCGCCTGTCGGCCTGGAGCAGGGGGCCGCAGCGCCCGAGGGCGCGGCGGAGCGTGGCCAGCACCTGGCGCAGGTTGGTGGCGCCGCGGGCCGGGTCGCTCCGGCTCCACAGCTTGTCCTGGAGCCAGCTTCGTGTGCGCTTGTGGTGCGGGGCGGTGAGGAGCAGCGCGAGGAGGGCCTGGCCCTTCTCGCTGCGCGGGGTCAGGTCGTCGCCATCGGGGCCGGTGACGCAAAACGCACCGAACACGTGAAATTGCACGAGGTTATCCGTGCCGTCCGCCATATTCCTCATCCGACGAAGGCGTCTATTCGCTGAGCGCAGACGACAGCGATTTCGCCGACGCGTCTCGAAACTCGCGCGAAGCTTGACACGAATAGCCGCTGTTTCAAAACTGTTGGTACCATTTATGGGAGTATCACAATGCCTTTTTCACAGAATTTCCTCGGCGGTGGCAAAGGTGGCGG
>Ga0209121_10004920_pt1 | contig 12311 bp, 8 predicted proteins | sample Cruoilmetagenom3_FD_187292 | JGI IMG/M metagenome (GOLD analysis project Ga0209121, IMG submission 187292) | Oil polluted marine microbial communities from Coal Oil Point, Santa Barbara, California, USA - Sample 3 (SPAdes) (version 2) | ecosystem: Environmental > Aquatic > Marine > Oil seeps ... | reverse complement strand
CCAAAATTGATTATAGTGGAATATATGGCAGACAAATATGCAATACTTTCCTTCTCTATTATATTCTTCTTGACTATCTTTATTAGGGGAATGATAGATTTTTCAAAGGTTTTGCAGTGTAGGGGCAACCCTTGTGGTTGCCCAAAACTTCAGGGCAGGTGCAAGACCTGCCCCTACATATTACAATTAAAGACATTTTGGCACAGTCTCCAATGTCTGCTACTCCAGAACTTTTTCATGAAACAAAAGAAAAAAATGTTGACTAACCATTTCTTTTCTGTTATATAGATATAACTATTTTCTAAAGATGCACAAATAGAAAATAAAAAGAGTGAGAGAATGGAGAGCATGTGAGACTAAGTAAATACTTTTTACCAACACTAAAGGAATTTCCAAAAGAAGCTAAGGAAATAAGCCATATCCTGCTTATGAAATCGGGTTTGATTAAACCCCTTATGAGCGGTGTATATGAATACCTTCCACTTGGTTGGCGTGTAATCAAAAATATAGAAAAGATTGTTCGTGAGGAGATGAATAGGATTGGGGGTCAGGAACTTCTATTACCTGCTCTAACAAACAGAGAGATATGGGATGAAACAAAAAGATGGGATGATTTTGGTGAAGAGATGTTCAAATTCAAAGACAGAAATAAAAGGGATATCTGTTTGGCTCCAACCCATGAAGAGATAATAACAGATATGGCACGCAGGGAAATTCAATCATACAGAGAGTTACCTCAGATATGGTATCAGATACAGACAAAGTTCAGGGATGAACCTCGTCCAAAGGGCGCTGTTCTGAGGATGAGACAGTTCATTATGAAGGATGCTTATAGTTTGGATAAAGACTTTGAGGGACTCGAAAAAAGTTTTAATCTACATTATGATGCATACAAAAGGATTTTTCATAGATGTGGACTTGATATAATCGTTGTTGGTGCATCAAGCGGTGTTATGGGTGGAGCTGGGTCAAATGAATTTATGTTATTATCGGATAGTGGTGAAGATACCATCGCATTCTGTAACAAGTGTGGTTATGCAGCGAATATTGAGGTTGCTACTACCAATTTAAAACCGAGTTACGGCAATACTCAAGAGATTCAAGAAATCCATACCCCTATTCAGGGAACGGTAAACGCAGTATCAAACTTTCTAAAAAAACCAAAGGAATTATTTATCAAGACTCTACTATACATCGTTAAGGGCAAACCTGTTTTTGTGCTCACGAGAGGCGACTATGAGATAAATGAAACAAAACTTACAAAACTTTTTGGTACTGAATTCAGGCAGGCAAATACAAAAGAGGTAAAAGATATAACAGGAGCAGATATAGGATACATCAGTCCAGTAGGGATAAATAATATCGATACATACATAGATAAAAATCTTAAGGGTTCAACGGGAATGGTTGCAGGTGTAAATAAAAATGAATATCATATAATGGGTGTTAACATTGAGAGGGATATCAAAGTAAAAGAATATGTAGACATTATTACAGTAAAAGATGGTGACCCTTGTCCTGAATGTAAGAAAGGAATATTGAGGATACGGAAAGCAATAGAATTGGGCCATATTTTTAAGCTCGGAACAAAATATTCTGAATCTATGAATGCTCTTTTCACAGATAAGGATGGCAAGAAAAAACCTATTGTTATGGGAAGTTACGGCATAGGTATAGAAAGATTAATGGCTGCTGTAATAGATAAATTTCATGACAAGGATGGGATAATTTGGCCTATCAGTATTACACCATTTTTTGTTCACATAATTCCCATCGATATATCAAATAAAATAGTGAAAGAAACGACAGAACAAATATATAAAGCACTTCTTAATGCAAATATTGAACCACTGATGGATGACAGGGATTGCAGCCCTGGTTTCAAATTCAAGGACGCAGACTTGATAGGCATCCCAGTAGCGATAATTATTGGCGAGAGGTCACTCAAGGAAGGCTTCTGCGAGGTAAAATTGAGAGGAGAGATGAAAAAAAATAATATCTCTTTAAAGAATGTTACAAAATTTGTTAAAAACCTAATCAGCAAAGAAAGAAAAAAATATGCTGTATAGTATTATTTAAAGAAAGTCCTTGAAAATTTTAATCTTATATGTTATTATCAAATATTATGACAGACGGAAACGAGAAACTAAAAAGCACGTTAAAAAAGATTGTGAAAAGAACGATAGAAGAGCAGTTTGCAGAGCAGAACATTGAACTTATCGATATGGAAATAAAGGGTAATAGGAGCAAGAGACTCCTGAGGATTTTTATCGATAAAAAAGATGGCATTACCCTTGAGGATTGTGCAAATTTTTCAAAAGGTCTCTCGGTAATGTTGGATGTAGCAAACTCTATTGAAGCAGGCTATACACTCGAAGTTTCATCTCCTGGAGGGAGAAAAAAACAGATATTATAGGAGGCTACTTGCAAACAAATGTAATATGGAATCTGTTTTCGGACATTGCGAGAGAGAGAGGTATCGAGAAAGGCTATGTAATAGAGACCTTTAAGGATAGTCTCTCCTCTGTTATAAAGAAAAAGTTTGGGAAGACCGCTGAAGCGGAAATTGAGATTTCCGAATCCACCGCTGAAATAAAGATATATAGAATAATGAGCGTTGTTAGAGAAGTAGAAGATAGTGCATACCAGATTACAAAAGAAGACGCAAAACAATATGAATCAAAGCGGTTAAAATTCGGCAGTAAAATAAAAATAGAATATTCCATCAATGATTTCGGAAGAAATGCTATAATTCTCGTGAAACAGGTACTTTTTCAGGGTATTAGACAGAAGGAAAAAGAAATAAATTATGATATTTTCAATAAGAAAATCGGTGAAATTATAAACGGAACCGTAACTCAGGTAACTTCAAAAGGTGTTTATCTCAATCTTGGAAGGGTTGAAGCCTTTATTCCCAGAAGTGAGGTAATACCAGGGGAAAGACTATACCAGGGGATGAGTACCAGAGCACTAATAAAGGATGTTGAAAAAACATCAAGAGGTCCAAGGGTGGTTCTTTCCAGGACACACCCCGATTATCTTAAAAAATTACTTGAAGCTGAAATACCTGAAGTATATGAAAAAATTGTTAATATCGTTGCGGTTGCCAGGGACCCGGGTAATCGTTCAAAAGTGGCAGTATATTCAAACGACGACAAAATAGACCCTGTTGGTGCTTGCGTAGGAGTAAGGGGCTCAAGAATACAATCAATTGTAAAAGAACTAAACGGCGAAAATATCGATGTAATACAATGGAGTGTAGATGAAGGACTTTTTGTGTCGAGAGCACTGTCACCAGCAAAAATATATAAAACAATGATAATGGAGGAAGGAAAAAAGATGTGTGTTGTTATACCAGAAGAGCAACTCTCCCTTGCAATTGGAAAAAATGGCGTCAATACAAGACTGGCTAACAAACTGACAGGATGGTCAATTGACATTATCAGCAAAGAAGAATACAAGAAACAGATTGAAGAAACATCCCTCAAAGAAATTTCCATTAGAGACTATAAAGGTTTATCAGAAGGAGTTAAAAAGAAATTGGAGAGAGCAGGATTCTTTACATTCCAGAACCTTGAAGATATTAAAGAAGAAGATTTAATCAAAATTCCAGGGATTGGTAAAAAAATTGCAAAAAAAATATTAGAGACCTATGAAAATATCACAAGAAAAATCGAAGAAGAAACCGAAACAGAGTAAATCAAAAAATAAGACAGGGATAAGGGTATATCAACTCTCAAAGGAACTGAACCTTTCCAGTAATGCTCTTATTGAATTCTTAAATGAATTAGGTTTTAAAGTTAAAAACCATATGTCCATGCTTACAGAGAAAATGGTAACGGGTGTTAGAAAAAAACTTGATGCTGAAAAAACACTATTAAAAGTCGAAGAGATAGAAAGAAAAAAGAAGATAAAAAGAAAAAAAGAGAAAGAAACTGGCAGGCTTAAAGAAGAAGAGCGTAAAAAGAAAAAGAAAAGACATAGTGATATAAAAAAGAAAAGAGAAGAGATAAAGAAAAAGGTGAAGGAGACACTCGGTAAAGCAACAGGAGTTGTAAAACCTAAAAAAGCAAAAAAAGTATTTGAGAAGGTCACAGTAGAAGAGGAAAAAATACAAAAGAAAGTAATAAAAATAAGTGAATTTGTTTCAGTCGCCGAACTTTCAAATATTTTGGAGGTTGATTCCACAGATATAATCAAGAAATGTCTCGAATTAGGACTCCTTGTAACAATTAATCAAAGGCTTGATCTAGATACAATCACAATGATAGCTGACGAATTCGGAATTGAGGTAGAACTGCTTCCCGAATATGGTTCAGAAATTCAAATGGAAGAGAAGGGAGAAAAAGGAGAAATAGAACCACGACCTCCAATAGTTACTGTTATGGGGCATGTAGATCATGGCAAAACCCTACTTTTAGACAATATCAGAAACACAGATGTTATTGCACAGGAAAAAGGGGGGATAACACAGCACATCGGTGCATACTCGGTCTCATATAAGGAACATCTTATAACTTTTCTCGATACACCCGGACATCAGGCTTTTACAGCTATGAGAGCGAGAGGGGCTCAGGTTACAGATATTGTTGTACTCGTTGTCGCAGCAGACGATGGAGTGATGCCGCAAACCATTGAAGCGATAGACCATGCACGGGCTGCAAATATTCCGATAATTGTAGCAATCAATAAAATAGATCTTGCAAATGCAAATCCAGAATTGGTCAAGCAACAATTAACTAAAAATAAGATACTGCTTGAAGAATATGGTGGAGATATCCTTTCTATCGAGGTCTCTGCAAAAACAGGAGAAGGTATCCCTGAACTCCTCGATGCAATACTGCTCCAGTCTGAAATAATGGAACTCAAAGCAAGAAGTAACGGTGCTGCTAAAGGCATAGTTATTGAAACAAAGATGGATAAAGGAAAGGGACCCGTTGCAAGTGTCCTGATAGAAAAAGGCTCCCTTCATATTGGGGACCCATTCGTTTCAGGAACGCATAGCGGTAAGGTCAGGGCGCTGATAGACGAGTGGGATAAATCGATAGATGTTGCAACACCTTCAAAGACTGTTCAGATTATGGGATTTGACGGACTACCAGAAGTTGGAGATACCCTCATTGTTTTTGAAAACGAACAAAAAGCAAGAGAGGTTGCGAGAAGGAGACAACTTGCCAAAAGAGAAGAGTTAGAGAGAGGAAGATTTAAGTATAGTCTTGTACAATTTCAGGAAGGACTTAAGGGGGGTGAGGTAAAAGAACTGAAAATCGTCCTTAAGGGTGATGTTGCGGGTTCTGTAGAAGCATTATGCGATTCTTTCAGTGATCTTTCAACAGATGAAGTAAGAATTGCCATTATCCATAGGGGGATTGGTTCAATAAATGAATCCGATATTTTACTTGCATCTGCATCGAATGCAATTATAGTTGGATTCCATGTAGGCACCATTGGGAAAACAAAACAACTGGCAAAAAGAGAAGGAGTGGAGATAAGGCTCTACAATATCATATTTGAAGCGATATCAGATATAAAGCTCGCATTATCAGGACTCCTTGAACCTGAATATCAGGAGGAAACTATTGGATTTGCCGAAGTGAAGCAAATCTTTAATATTCCAGGAAAGGGAATAATAGCCGGCTCGTATATAGTAAAGGGGAAAATTATCCTGGGAGAAAATGGGAGAGTGAAAAGAAATGACGAGACTATATTTGAAGGCAAGATTACATCCCTGAGAAGATTTAAGGATAATGTAAAAGAAATAGAAATGGGGTTGGAGTGTGGAATTGGCATAGAAGGAATTAAGGATATAAAAGAAAATGATATAATTGAACAGTATAGAATCAAGGAGATAAAAAGAAATTTATAGATTTATAAACATCGCAGATTATACTTTCGTAGAGGGAGAATATAGAGATATAGTGCAAAAATTAGAATGCGGATAGGAAGTTGTAAGGTCGAAGTTTACATACCTAATACCACATCTCTGAAAGATAAAAGGGGTGTGATAAAGGGATTAAAAAAAAGAATCCATAATAAATTTAATGTCGCTATTTCGGAAATAGAGAAAAACGATAATCACAAAATTTCCATTCTCGTCATTGTAACGGTATCAAATGAGAGAAGATATGTTGATAAACTCCTTTCCAGTGTAGTAAATTTTATGGAGCATCAAAAAGAATTTGAGATTGAAAATTTTAGCATAGAAGTATTCTAATTCAATCTATCAAAAGAGAGTAGAGGAAACAGTAAAAAAAGAGATTCTAAAAGAAATTAAAAATTTCATTGTTGAGCATCAACATTTTATTATCACAGCCCATATCGAACCTGACGGAGACTCTATCAGTGCACAATTGGCTATGGCGGCCCAACTTAGAAACATGTCAAAGAAAGTCTCTATAATCGATTGTTCACCTGTTTCCAAAAAATACCGTTTTCTCAGTAGGTGGAAAGATATAAAAACTACAAAACCTAAAGAAAAAAGGCTATACGATGCTGCAATCTTCCTCGATGTACCAAATACAAAAAGGGCATCCTGGGTTTCTACCTTCATAAAAGGTATGAATATTCCGATTCTTAACATTGACCATCATATAAGCAATACACTTTTTGGAAATATTAACTATGTAGATAAAGAAGCATCCTCAGCCTGTGAATGTATTTATTCTATCCTTAAAGCACTGGATATAGAACCGACCCTAAATATCTGTAAATATCTCGCCACAGGTATTATCACTGATACAGGGATGTTTAGTTTTAAGAACACTAGCGCAAAAACCTTCAAGATATGTTCCGAACTTTCTATCAGTGGAGTAAATTTTTATTCGCTTTCAAACCATTTATACAATACCAAATCCCTCGAATCAATACAACTACTCTCCTCTGTTCTATCTACTATCAAATTAAAAAGTGGAACTGTCTTTATCCAACTATCACAGAAAATGTTAGAAGAATCTGGGGCAAAGGAAGAAGAAAGCGAAGGTTTCATAAACTTTGCACTCTCTATAAAAAACACTAAGGTAGCAGTTTTCTTTAGAGAAAAAGCAAATGGTGAAACAAGGGTGAGTCTACGTTCCAAAGATGAAAAAATCGATGTAAATCTACTGGCTAATAAATTCGGCGGTGGAGGTCACAAAAAGGCAGCAGGCTTCCGTTCAAAAAAGAATGCTCGAGAACTTGAACAGGAAATACTGAACATATTACAAACGATAAAATAGATGCAGAACGGTGACAACATTTTTAGCGAAAAAAAACCTATTGGCGTTAATGAAATTATTTCCTATCTTTCTGAACTGGAAAGCATCGTCCATATTGGCAAGGATTCTCTCAGAGAGAAACTCGTAAGACTCTCAAAAAGTGTTGATAAAAAAATACCATACAGGGATGGACACTCAATAAGGGTTTCAAAATTCTCTCGTGAAATAGCTATGAGGATAAAACTTACCAAGAATGAAATTTTTAACATAGAAATATCTGCACTCCTGCACGATTTTGGAAAGATTGCAATCGAAGAGAATATACTTCAAAAAAGAGAAGAATTAACAGAAGCGGATTGGAGAGAAATCAAATTACATCCTATAAGGGGATATTATTTAATTCAAGGATTTGACTTCTTAAAGGAAACCCTTCCAGGTATCAGATGGCATCACGAAAGAATAAACGGTTCTGGTTACCCAGATAAACTTAAGGGTGATGAAATCCCTCTCCCTGCAAGGATTATCGCTGTTTCAGATGCTTTTGATGCAATGACACAAAAAAGACCATACAATAAAAAAATTAGAATTAAGAATGCGATAACAATCCTACGAAACAACATAGATGTCCTCTTTGATAGAAAAATCGTTACTGCTTTCCTTAAAATTCCACATAAAATTATCATTTCGATACTTAATGAGTTTTTTTGACATCAAACAAATGCTACATTTGTTCCTCTATAGTATGAATAACAAAAAAATCTGTTTTATTACCCTGCTATAAAAATTTTTTGGTTGACAAAAGAGGAATTTTATTCTATTATGCTTGTGTAGAAATTCGAACGGAGCAATATAAGTTTAAGATATAATAAGAATCTACAATCTGATTAAAACCGTGGGATTATGATTTTCAATATTAGTGATGTCAATAAAATCATAGAAAGAGCAAAAAAACTGCACGACGAAGGGAAAACAGATCGTGCAATAAAAACCCTTGAACGCAGTCTCACAGGAAACAAAGAAGATTTCCCTCTCTGTCTGGAACTCGGAAAATATCAGTTTGAGAATACTAAATTTGTTGAATCTGCAACAAATCTAAAAAAGGCTTACCACTATTTTCCCGAACGATGGAATGAAATAATAGATGTCATAGAGTCTTCCCATTTCGCTGGTGGAACCCCTGTAGAAACAGGAACTCTTTTACTCGAAATATATATCGATAAAAAAATGTATGAGGATGCAAGAAAGATTATTGATGCGAGTTCAAAAGAGCAGGTAGAAGAAATGGTTGACCGGCATCAAGCGATATACAAGAATGTTATATCCAGAAAAAAAACGGAGGAATATAACAGAAGAGATATTCTTAATATATACGCTTTTTCCCTTCTACAACAGAAAATCGACTTAAAAGAGGGATTAAAATTATATGAAACAATCTTTAATGCTTTTCCGGACGAGCGGCTGAATATAACAGGTGATTTAAAACGTTTGTGTCGACTTAATTATGGCAATCCCTACCCAAAATTCCTGTTGGGAAAATTTTTATTTTATGACAAAAAGTATAAGGAAGGAATCGAACATTTTAAGAGAGTAGTTGAATTAGACAAAAACTACGCAGAAAAAATTACAGCGTTAATGGAAAATATCATAAAGGAAGAAAAAAATCCACTTCTTTATTTGCAACTTGCAAAATATAGTATTACTCTCGGCAAGATTGAAAAGGCAATTGCATACGCAAAGGAGATGCAAGACATCAAAGAAATCCCCCCCAATGAAATTATCAAGATATATTTAGGGGTTATTCGAAAAGAACCCAAAAATCTTGCCGCACGAATAGCACTGGCAAAATTATATACAAAAGAAGGACAATATGATTCTGTATTGAGTGAGCTAACAACTATCATTGAAACAAATCCAGATAAATATAAGGAAGTTTCCAGAATTGCAGAACAAATTATTGATAAGGACCCTTATAATTCTAATCTACTCTATTTCCTCTCAGATATATATATCGAGGGTGGGGAAACTGACAAAGCAATTGCTTCATTAGAAAAGCTTTTTAAGGCAAGTAAGGAATTATCAAATGAAATTATAGGGAAATTAAATAAAGTTTTAGAAAATGAATTAGAGAATATTAATGGACTAAGTCTTCTTGCAGAAATCTATTGCTATACGAAAAGATTCAAAGAAGCATTGTTTATCTATGAACACTTAATGGATTTAAAAGATGGAATAGAATTTGCCGAAAAAGGTATAACGAAAATCGTAGATAAAAATCCCGAATTCTTAAAAGCAAAAATTTCTCTGGCACTTGTTGCTTTCAAAAAAGGAAATCATAAGAAATCTCTTGATTTAATTAACTCTGTGGTTGAAAAAGACCCATCGAATATTTCGCAACTAATTCCTCAACTTGACTATATTGCACGTAAATCGGTTGAACTTGCACCTTACGTTTTAGAAGTATACAATTCAATTCCAACAGAAACAATTGAGCCATTTATTTTATCCTTTGCAAAGGCTGAAACTTATGCACTCTCTAAAGATTACAAAAAAGCCGTTCAGTATTACAATAAATGTTTTGATATGAGGCCTGAACAATCTGATAAAATTGTAAAAGGGTTACAACGACTCCTTGCAGATGATGATAATATTCCTATTGTGCATACAGCCATCGGAAAAATGTATCTAAAAGCAGAAAAAATTAAAGAAGGGCTCGCGCATTTAAGAAAAGCAACCACTATTGACCATAAACTTAATGATAAGGTTATCCATATTCTTTACCAACTTCTAAAAAAGTTTCCTCTGGAACCGGCGGTGACAGATGAACTTCTTGCCGCACTGATGCAAAAAGGCGCTTATGAACAGGCTATCTCAGAATGCGAAGATGCGGTGGAAAGGCTTCCCAAAGAGCATACAGGCGTCGTATATTTAATGCATGGTCAGGCAAGTCTCGAAAAAGGACTCCTTAAACAGGCATCCCTTTCAATTCTGCATGCACTTGATATTGATGAATCCTACGCTCAAGACGCATTGAAATTGCTGAGAAAAGCAGATTCGATCGATAGAAATAACATTGTGGTAAAATATGGATTGGCGAAAGCTCTTATCGCAGCTAAAGAGTATAGCGAAGCAGCTTTTGCATTCTATGACATTACGAAATCTGACCCAACGAAGATAGAAAAAGCAATCCAAGAGTTAAGGAAAATTGTAAAATTTGATCGGTTAAATCCAGATATTCACTTTTCATTAGGAAGTCTCTACCTAACGGAAAAAAGAGTAAAAGATGCAATGGAAGAATTCAGGGCAACATCGGAACTGAGTGATGCATATATAGATAAAGTAATTGGCAAACTCCTATATATTGAAAAGCATCATCCAAATGCAAAAGTTTACCTCTATCTTGGTAAACTTTACGTCAAGAAAAAAATGTTTACTAAAGCTACACACTATCTCACATCTGCATACAGAAAAGGTCCAAATCTTGCCGAACAGATAGTATCATGCCTTCATAATATAAAAACTCTTGACCCGAAAAACTATGTTGTTCTCTATACTTTTGCTGAAATAGCACAAAAAAGTAACGATATAGATACCGCAATTAAACAATATGATGAAATCCTCAAAATAATTCCCGAAGAACTACAAAATGTTATGGAAAAAGTAGAAGTTCTACAGAAAAAATATGGTGATGTTCCCGAGTTTCAATTATTTTTATCGAAGATACTTTCATTGGATAAAAAAATTGAAAAATCTATAGAAATTCTTAAAACCTTGATTGAAGAACATCCAGACAAAACGGATTCTGTATTGGAGAGATTAAAAGAAATGTCAGAACAAGGAATAGATGAAGCAAGGCTTACACTTATTGAACATCTACTTAAGAGAAGTAAATATGAAGGAATACTTCAATTGTTGAAAAAAACCGAGTCCAATTTTTCCTTTCACACAAAAATCATTGCTCTATTAAAGTCCCATCTTGAAAGAGAACCTAACCATCTTCAACTTATTTTATACCTCTCGAGATTTCTCTATTTTAGAGATAATTGGAAAGAATTGAAAGAAATAGTATCAAAAGCTCTTACTGCAACCAGCGAAGAATCTGCCACTTCTTTACTTATCTTTAACTATCTAATTCTCACTAATGATGGAAAACCAACCCAAAAAATCAAAAGTAAACTAAAAGAGACAATGGGCCAAAAGAAATTCTATTTCTCCATACAGAAATTGGAAAGAGATAAAAAGGAATTCCAATTAAAAAGACTCGAGTTTGCCATTAAAAAATCCCCTGAACTCTCCAGTCTTAAATTTGAGATAGCAGAACTTCTCAATAAACTCGGTAGAGTAGATGAAACAATTAAACTCCTCTCAAAGCCATTCAAGGATAAAAAAGACCAAATTATAGCAAAATATATAACAGCAAAATCGTTTTTTCTAAAAAATAATCCAGTAAGGACTATAGAAATATTAAGATCTATATCCCTCCCCTATAATAGAGAATTAAAGAACAAACTTCTGCTTTTACTCTCATCATCGTATGAGAAAATTGGAGATTATAAAAGTGCAGTTATTACCCTCGAAAATTGTGAAATTGATATAAATATAGAGAAAAGAATAACCTATCTTGACAAAATGGTTGTTGACTCCGTTACAAGGGGAGGGATACCTATAATTTCTGGATAACTTTTCGGTTACTAAAAGATTTTACTATTAGATAAGAAAAAGGAGACCAATATGGATGAAAATAACAAAATGAATGATGATATAAATAATATCATATCCTCATTTGAGAAGAGGACACAACAAATTGCCGAGGAGCAGAGAGAATCAAGAGAACGGTTTGTTGTCGCTTTATCCGAATTGAGTAGACAGTATGATCTTTTGAGGGAGTGGATTGAAAAAAACAACAATGAACTGAAAGAATTTCTTGGAAAATTGGGTGAACCAAAAAAAGATGTTGAACTACTGGATGCCGTTAAAACCATCACGGAAAAAATGGATAGCCTACCTCAAGAATCACAGAACATTGCAAAATCCATAGAAAATAGACTCGAAACATTACTGGAAAAACTGGGTGAACCAAAAAAAGATGTTGAACTACTGGATGCCGTCAAAACCATCACG
>Ga0209121_10004919_pt1 | contig 12312 bp, 9 predicted proteins | sample Cruoilmetagenom3_FD_187292 | JGI IMG/M metagenome (GOLD analysis project Ga0209121, IMG submission 187292) | Oil polluted marine microbial communities from Coal Oil Point, Santa Barbara, California, USA - Sample 3 (SPAdes) (version 2) | ecosystem: Environmental > Aquatic > Marine > Oil seeps ... | reverse complement strand
CCGGGATTGTTGCGCAGGTCCAGCACGATCCCGTTGACTTTGTCGAGGCCACCCGCGGCCTCAATCTGTTCTTTCAGCCCGGATTCAAGGTTTGGGGTGGTCTGGTCGTTGAAGGTGGTGATCCGCAGCACCACGGTGGTGCCTTCGGTACGGGCGCGCACGGCGGTCAGCTTGATGGTGTCGCGGATGATCGAGATATCAAACGGCTCTGCCTCGCCTTCGCGCACCACGGTGATCAGGATTTCCGAGCCAACAGGCCCGCGCATCAGATCGACCGCCTTGTCCAGCGTCAGGCCCAGCAGGCTTTCGCCATCTACATGGGTGATAAAATCGCCCGCTTCGATCCCGGCCTCGTCCGCTGGGGTGCCGTCAATCGGCGACACCACTTTGACAAAGCCTTCTTCCTGGGTCACTTCGATCCCCAGTCCGCCGAATTCACCGCGCGTCTGCACCCGCATCGCGGCGGCGTCATCGGGCGACAGGTAACTGGAATGCGGATCAAGCGAGGTCAGCATGCCGTCAATCGCCGCCTCTATCAGTTCCTTTTCATCGACCTGTTCGACATATTGCACGCGGATGCGTTCGAAAATGTCGCCAAACAGATCCAGCTGTTCATAAACATTGGCACTGCGCGCATTTTCCTGCGCCACCAGCGGACCCGCAATCTGAGTTGTGGCGACAATGCCAGCCAATGTACCGCCCAGCGCGGCCATCACGAATTTTTTCATGTTCGTTTATCCATCCTTATCGGTTTGGAACCACGTTTCCGGGTCCACAGGGCTGTCACCCTCTCTGACTTCTATATAGAGCGTTTCTGAACGATCAGTTCCAGTGCCATCACCGTTTAGTGACAGAATTGCACCGGATTCTGGCGTGCTGCCACCCATAAGACCCACCGGAGAGCCCTCGGGGATCACCTGACCGGTCTCGCCAAACACTTCTTGCAGACCCGACAGCACAAACAGCGTGCCTGCCTGTGGTTCCAGGATCACCACATTGCCCAGTTCCAGCAGTGGCCCGCGATAGCGGATCGTGGCGGCCGTTGGTGCTGTGACAAGCGCCCGGGGGCGGGTTGCCAGGATCAGACCGGGGCGGGAAATTCCAGCGGCGTCCGCCTCGCCCGCGCGGTGCAGGACCAGCCCCTGAACGGGCAGGGCAATCCGGCCCTTGCGCGCGCTGATATTGGCATCAGAACGGGCAATTTCCCCACCGGCAATATCCGCCAACCCGCTGGCAAAATCATCCAACGTTTCAGTTGACGATATCAGGATCGCGGTACGCACCGGGTCTTCGGAAAATCGGCGCGGCAGGTCGGTGCGGTCTGCGATAGCCTTGCTAAGCGCGGCGCGGGCCTGTTGGACACCGGCCAATCCCTGTTCCAGCGTGGTGGCAGCAGTCTGCCGGATCTGGCGCAGGGCCTGCATTTCTGACAGATCGCGCTGCAGCGATTGGGCGCGTGCGTGCAGCGCCGGGGTGACTTCGGCCAGCATCATGCCCGACCGGGCACTGCCCAGCGGCCCGGAAGGGTGCAACAGCAGCACCGGCGGTGGCGCGGTTTCGATGGTTTGCAGCACGCCCAGCAGTTGGGCAATCTCGGTCTGGCGCACCTGCAACTGGCGCGTCAGTTGCGATTCGCGGGTGGCGGCGCGGCGCAGCCCGTCGCGCATTGCCGCAAGCCCAGCCTCGTAGGCGCGTACGGTTTCGGTCAGCGCCCTGACCCGGTCACGCGCGCTATCGGCCTCGGACAGGGTTATGGTGGCTTGTTCCAGTTGCCTTGCCGCTGCGGTGGCAGCGCCGACCGGGTCACTTTGGGCCGCTACGGCCCCACCCCACAGCGCCAGAACCAGAAAGAGGGCGCCCCGGCAGATCATGTTATCAGGCTTTGCCCGGTCATTTCGGGGGGCGTGGGCAGGTTCATCAAATCAAGCAGCGTAGGGGCCAGATCAGACAACCGTCCGTCATGCAGGTGCGCGCCCTTCGGCCCGCCGACCAGCACCACCGGCACCGGGTTCAGCGTATGCGATGTATGCGGCCCGCCGGTGATCGGGTCGACCATCATTTCGCAATTGCCGTGATCCGCAGTGACAATCATCGCCCCGCCCGCCTTTTCCAGCGCGACAAGTACCCGGCCCAACCCGCGATCCACAGCCTCGCAGGCCTTGATAGCTGCGGCCAGATCGCCGGAATGGCCAACCATGTCGGGATTGGCGTAATTGGTGACGATCAGGTCGTACCCGGCCCCAATCGCCTCGACAAATTTGTCGGTGACTTCGACAGAGGACATTTCGGGCTGCAAATCATAGGTCGCCACGTCGGGAGATTTCGGCATGAACCGGTCTTCGCCAACCTCTGGCGCCTCTTTGCCACCGTTCAGAAAGAAGGTAACGTGCGGGTATTTCTCGGTCTCGGCCAGGCGGAACTGGCGCAGGCCCTGCTGGGCCACCCAAGACCCCAGCGTGTTGACGATTTCAGCCTTGGGATAGGCCACGGTCATGTATTCGGCATGCGCATCCGAGTATTCCACCATCCCCAGCAGCGCCGCCAGTTGCGGGCGCGGGCCGGTGTCAAAGGCATCAAACCCCGGCTGGCCAATGGCGGCCAGGATTTCACGGGCGCGGTCGGCGCGGAAATTCAGGCAAAAGACACCATCGCCATCGCGCACCCCGGCAAAACCGTCCATCACCGTGGGAGCGATGAACTCATCACTTTCGCCCCGGTCATAGGCCGCCGACACTGCCGCATCCGGGGTTGCCGCCTGTTGCCCGTTTCCGCAGATCATCGCGTCATAAGCCCGTTGAACCCGCGTCCAGCGGTTATCGCGATCCATGGCAAAATAGCGCCCGATCACTGTGACAATGCGGGCCCCCTCGGGCAGGTCTGCGACCAGTCCGTCCAGATAGCCCCGCGCCGATTTCGGTGCCACATCGCGCCCGTCGGTGATGGCATGCAGCGCCACGGGCACCCCGGCATCGGTAATGGCACGGGTCGCCGCCAGGATATGACGCAGATGCCCGTGCACCCCACCATCCGACGCCAGCCCCATCAGATGCGCCGTGCCGCCGCTGGCCTTAAGTTTGTCGATGAAGTCCAACAGGGCAGCGTTTTCAAAGAAACTGCCATCCTCGATCGCCAGATCGATCTGCCCCAGATCCATCGCCACCACCCGGCCCGCACCGATATTGGTATGCCCAACTTCGGAGTTGCCCATCTGCCCGCTGGGCAGGCCCACATCCGGCCCATGGGTGATGAGCTGCGCATGCGGGCCTTGCATGATGGCGTCAAAATTAGGGGTGTGCGCCAAATAGGGCGCGTTTGCCTCTGTCTGGTCTGACAAGCCCCAGCCATCAAGGATACACAACACAACAGGCTTGGGGGGGGTCATGTTCGGGGCTCCGGATTGTCTGGTCTCGCGCCTTTTACCCGGTGTTCCCGACAGAGTGAACCGGTATTGTCAGAGAGTGGTCCGCCCCCTGATTGTTGGATAGGATTTGGCGTGTCGAGTTCGATAGGCAGTTCAGGCAAGTGCGCTTGGGGGCGCGATGCCTGGCGACACTTTTGCCAGCCGCGCCACGATTTGAGCCTGGGAAGCTACGCCGAAACTGTTTCAGCCATGTTCGGTCCGTGCAGCCAACTTTGTCGAAGACCGGAAGACATGGCGGTTGTGACAGCTGATGCGACGCGAAAAAAGGGCCGCATAAGTCCGGACAACCGCCCTGATCTCAAAACGCATTCATCGTCAGCAGTTCATATTCCGCCACTTGGTCATCATCCTGATTGAACAGGGTCACATGCCAGCGCACCTCGCCATACTCGGCATTGCGGGGGGTTTTCTTTTTCACTGTCAGGCGCACACGAATGCTGTCGCCTGCGCTGACCGGCTTCATAAACCGCAAGCTGTCCAGCCCGGTATTGGCCAGCACCGGGCCTTCGTTTGGTTCCACAAACAACCCGGCAGCAAAGCTGAGCAGCAGATAGCCATGTGCCACCCGGCCCGGGAAGAACGGGTTTCGTTTGGCGGCGGCATCATCCATGTGGGCATAGAAATTGTCGCCGGTGAATTCGGCGAAATGTTCGATGTCGTCCAGTGTCACCTCACGGGATGCCGTGTTCAGGGTCTCGCCAATCGACAGCTCGCCATAGCGCCGGGTGAAAGGATGCGCCGGGGCGGTGATTTCCGGCGCGCCGGGCACCCAGGCCTGGCCAATGGCTGTCAGGATCTCAGGTGAGCCCTGAATGGCGGTGCGCTGCATATAGTGCATCACTCCACGTACCCCGCCCAGTTCTTCGCCCCCGCCAGCGCGACCGGGGCCGCCATGTACCATATGTGGCATCGGTGATCCGTGGCCGGTGCTTTCCTTCATCGAAGTGCGGTTGTTGATATAGATCCGCCCGTGATTGGCCCCGGCCCCCAGCACCACGGCGCGCGCCACTTGTGGGTCATGGGTGATCACGGACGCCACCAGGCTGCCCTGTCCCCGGTTGGCCAGCGCGATGGCGTGGTCCAGATCGCGATAGCCCATGATGGTGCTGACCGGGCCAAAGGCCTCGGTGTCGTGCACCCTTTGGGCGGTGTCGGGATCGGCGCAATGGAACAGCATCGGTGGCACAAAGGCGCCTTTGTCGGGGTCGGCGCCATCAACGGTGAAATTGTCCGGATCGCCAAACACCCGCTCGGCCTCGGCGCCGATTAGCGCGGCATTGGCCAGCACGTCGCGTTTCTGGCTGGCAGAGATCAGCGCGCCCATGCGGGTTGTTTCAAGGCGGGGGTCGCCGATGATGGTTTTATCCAGACGCGCCGACAATGCGCTGATCACCGCGTCTACCTGTGCGGTGGGTGCGATAATGCGGCGGATGGCCGTGCATTTCTGCCCCGCCTTGGCGGTCATCTCGCGGTGTACTTCCTTGACGAACAGATCAAATTCCGGCGTGCCCGGCGCGGCATCCGGCCCCAGGATCGACGCGTTCAGGCTGTCTTGTTCGGCGACGAACCGCACGGCGTTTTTCAGGATCGCCGGGTTAGAGCGCAGCAAAAGCGCGGTGTCGGCAGAGCCGGTAAAGCTGAGCACATCCTGACCGGTCAAATGGTCCAGCATATCGCCCACCCCACCCGACACCAGTTGCAGCGCCCCCGCAGGCAGCACCCCGCTGTCCAGCATCAGCCGTACCGCCAGTTCGGTGACATAACAGCTGTTGGTGGCCGGCTTGACGATGGCAGGCACCCCGGCCAGCAAGGTTGGCGCCAGCTTTTCCAGCATCCCCCAGACCGGAAAGTTAAAGGCGTTGATATGCACGGCGACGCCTTGCAGCGGGGTGCAGACATGCTGACCCAGAAAGCTGCCGCTGCGGCTAAGCTGTTCGATTTCGCCATCCAGATAGACATGCGCGTCCGGCAGGTCGCGGCGGCCTTTCGAGGCAAAGACAAACATCGTGCCGATGCCGCCATCAATGTCGATCAAGTGATCGCTTTGGGTGGCGCCGGTGTTGAAAGACATATCATACAGCGCCTGTTTATGCGCCCCCAGATGGGTGGCCAGCGCCTTTAGCATCCGGGCGCGGTCGTGAAATGTCAGGGCGCGCAAGGCCGGGCCGCCAACAGTGCGGGCGTGGTCCAGCATCGCCTGCATATCCAGCGCGGAATTGCCGGCACTGGCAATCACCTGCCCGGTGATGGCGCTGGCGATGGTGCGGGCATCGGCCCCCGGCGCGATCCAGTTACCGGCGGCATAGCTGGAAATCTGTTGGATGCTCATGTCATGTTTCTCCGGTGCGATGGTCTGGGTTTGCGAGGTGGCATAATTATTGACCAACCGTTCGGTTTATGCAAGATGCGATGTCAGACTGCCAGACAGATGGGGCCGGAAAATGAGCGATACGATACTTGTGCAAAACCACGGGAGCTGGGTGGAAATCACCTTGAACCGCCCGGACCGGCTGAACAGTTTCAACGATACTATGCACTTGGCCCTGCGTGCCGCCTTGGAACAGGCGCGCGACACGGGTGCGCGGGCTGTGCTGCTGACCGGCGCCGGGCGCGGGTTTTGCGCCGGGCAGGACCTGGGCGATCGGGACCCGTCAAAAATGGACGCCCCTCCGGATCTAAGCCAGACGATTCTGACCTATTACGCCCCCTTGGTGCGGCTGATCCGGTCGCTGGAATTGCCGGTGATCTGCGCGGTGAACGGCGTGGCCGCCGGCGCCGGGGCCAATATCGCGCTGGCCTGTGACATTGTGCTGGCGGCGACCAGTGCCAAGTTTATTCAAAGTTTCGCCAAGGTCGGGCTGGTGCCGGATGCGGGCGGGTCGTGGTCATTGCCACATCTGCTGGGCGAGGCGCGGGCCAAGGCGCTGGCGCTGACGGCGCAGCCGCTGGCCGCCACACAGGCCGCCGATTGGGGGCTGATCTGGCAGGCAGTCCCGGATGATCAGTTGATGGATCAGGCGCGTGCGCTGGCGGCGGAACTGGCCGATGGGCCGACACTTGGCCTGGGCCTGACCAAGATGGCCATTCAGGCAGCGGCGACCAATACGATGGATCAGCAGCTAGAGCTTGAGGCGCAGTCGCAGAAGACCTGTGGCCAAAGCCCGGATTACGCTGAAGGTGTCAGCGCCTTTCTGAACAAGCGCGCGCCGGAATTTACCGGGGCCAAGCCATGAAGCCGAAAGAGCGCGCCGAACGCTCTGCTGCAGCAATGTGGGAAAATGACCGGGCCTCGGCCTGGGTGGGGATGCAGCTGGACGCGGTCGACGAGGGCATGGCCACCATGTCGCTGACCGTGCAGGCGCATCATTGCAACGGCCACAGCATTTGCCATGGTGGTGTGACGTTTCTGCTGGCCGACAGTACCTTTGCCTTTGCCTGCAACAGCCGTAACCAAAGCACGGTCGCGCAGCATAATGTGATCAGTTATCTGGCCCCGGGCATGCTGGGGGATCGTTTGACCGCTACAGCGCACGAGGTCAGCCTGACCGGGCGCAGCGGTATCTATGACGTAAAGGTAGAAAATCAGGACGGCAAAATGATTGCCGAGTTCCGGGGCATGTCCCGGGCAATCAGTGGTCAGCTTTTTGACGAAGACTAACCCGAGGAGGATGCCATGAAGGATCTGACCCCAAACCCAGCCGATCTGGACCCGATCGAGATTGCATCGCTGGATGAAATTCAAGCGCTGCAGTTGGAACGTCTGAAATGGTCGCTGCGCCACGCCTATGACAACGTAGCGATGTACAAGGAACGGTTTGACGCGGCGGGGGTGCATCCGGACGATCTGACATCGCTGTCGGATCTGGCGAAGTTCCCGTTCACCTACAAGAACGATCTGCGCGACCATTACCCGTTTGGCCTGTTTGCCGTGCCACGCGAACAGATCATCCGGCTGCACGCATCGTCCGGGACCACCGGCAAGCCGACCGTGGTGGGTTATACCAAAACCGATATCGACACTTGGGCCGATCTGGCGGCGCGTTCGTTGCGCGCGGCGGGCCTGCGTGCCGGGAACATGGTGCATAACGCCTATGGATACGGGCTGTTCACCGGCGGTTTGGGTGCGCATTACGGCATCGAACGGCTGGGCGCCACAGTGGTGCCGATGGGCGGCGGACAGACCGAAAAACAGGTCAGCCTGATCGAGGATTTCCGCCCCGACGGCATCATGGTCACGCCATCCTATATGCTGAACATTCTGGAGCAGTATCACAAACAGGGCATCGACCCGCGCACATGTTCTCTGTCGGTGGGGGTATTTGGCGCCGAGCCCTGGACCAACGCGATGCGGGAAGAGGTGGAAGCCGCCTTTGATATGCATGCGGTTGATATTTATGGATTATCCGAAATCATGGGGCCGGGCGTGGCCAATGAATGTGTGGAAACTAAGGATGGGCCGACCATCTGGGAAGATCACTTTTATCCGGAAATCATCAACCCGGAAACCGGCGAGGTTTGCGCCGATGGCGAACAGGGAGAGCTGGTGTTTACCACGCTGACCAAACAGGGCCTGCCGATGATCCGCTATCGCACCCGCGATCTGACCCGGCTGTTGCCGGGAACGGCGCGGTCGATGCGGCGGATGGAAAAGATCACCGGGCGCAGCGACGATATGATGATCCTGCGCGGGGTCAATGTGTTCCCCACCCAGGTCGAAGAACAGGTGATGGCAACCGGTGGGCTGTCGCCTCATTTCCAGATTGAACTGTTTAAAGCCGGGCGCATGGACGCGATGCGGGTGCATGTCGAGATTGTGGCAAATGCCGCAAACGAGGCGGGCAAGGCCGCAGCCGAACGGATGCTGTCCAAGCGGATCAAGGACATTGTGGGTGTGTCGACCGAAATCATCGTGGGCGACCCCGGGGCGGTGGCACGCTCGCAGGGTAAGGCGGTACGCGTGGTTGACAACCGGGACAAGGAATAGCCCTTGGCCCGTACAATCGCCAAAGACCACGACGAAAAGCGCGCCCAGATCCTGAAGGCGGCGGCCAAGGTGTTTGCGACCGAAGGGTTTGATCGCGCGTCGATGACGCAGTTGGCGCGCGAATGCGGGATCTCGAAGGCCAATATCTATCACTATTACGATGGCAAGGACGCGATCCTGTTTGACATTCTGGACACTTACCTGTCGGAGCTGCGCGAACGCATAGCCGGGGTGGATATTACCGGGCTGTCCCCGGATACCGCGTTGCGCCGTGTGGTGGGCGAGATTTTGCAGGCCTATCAGGGGGCCGATCACGAACATCAGGTGCAGGTCAACGCAATGTCAGCCCTGCCGGAAGATCAGCAAATCCAGATGCGCACTTATCAGCGTGACATGGTTAAATTCATGAGCACCTGCATCCGCGCCGTGGCACCTGATGTGTTTGCAGATGACAAGGACCGGCTGCGGGCCACGACGATGTCGGTCTTTGGCATGCTGAACTGGTATTACATGTGGAACAGCGGCGCCGGGTCGCAGGCGCGCGAGGATTACGCCGATCTGGTATGTGATCTGACCCTGAACGGGGTGCGTGGGATCTGACGTGGATTTGTCGCAGCCTAGCGGGCGTGCCGCTAGCCGCTCCTCAAGCCCTTGCGGGCTTTCCTCGCGGCAGGTGCTTTTTGTGTCTTACAGGCTGGAGGTGCGTGGCGAGATATCGCGGCGTATCTGCTCGCCCATGCTGTGACGGGCACGCTCCAGATCGTGATCCAGTTGCAGATGCACCCAGAAATCAGACGCTGTGCTGAAATATCGCGCCAGCCGCAGCGACAGTTCGACCCCGACGCTGGATTTGCCGACCAGAACATCCTGAATCCGCCCTTCCAGCACGCCGATGCGCTGCGCCAGTTGTGCAGACGAAATGCCAAGCGGGCCCATATATTCGTTTTGCAAAACGTCACCGGGCGCAGGGCACAGGAACACTGGCCCTGCGGTTTTTGCAGCCTCTGCAGGCGGCAGCAACTGAATTTCGGTGGCATAGCCCGCCGCCTTCCAGGCATCCATGCCGCCGGTCATATGGATGATTTCTGCATGGCCTTCGTTCAATAGCATTTTTCCCGCCGCCTCGGACCGTTTGCCCACCGCGCAGTGCAGCACGATCTTTTTGCCCGGCAGAGTCGGGAAGAATTCCGCGTCAAAGCTGGACAGAGGCAGCAATAGCGCCCCGGCGATATGTTCTGCTTCATATTCCGAGGTTTCACGCACATCGACCAGCAGGATTTCATTGCGATCCAGCCAGTCCTTGATTTGCTTCACATCGGCGGCCTGAACAGAACGTGATCTTTCGGTCATATTGGCCTCCCTCGACGAAACGAACAATCCTACGCAATGGTATTATCAACACCACAAAAAAGGCAACCAGGAGGGGGACAATTATCAGGGGGAATTATAGGCGTTATGAAAAAGTTCACCGGTAAGGGTGGCCGTGCTAGTCAGCCCGGTCTGAACAGCCCGCAGGTAACTGATTTTTGTTTATAAGCGACCGGCTATGTTGGGAGTTTTGTAAAGGCGTTATTGAAACCCAAGCAGGAACCCCGCGCTTTTGAGCCACGATATGAGGCCAAGAAAATCACCTGTGGACCAAGATCATCTTTTGCGCGCCCGATTGGTCGAAATGATCGACATGCGCCACAAACTGGTGAAGCTGACAAGCCCCGACTGACTGCGGCAGAATTACAACCGCCTCGCGCCTCGGCCGGTCGGCCAGGTTGGGCGCTATGCCCATGCCCGCCAATTCAAGCGGATGCGTAAGGCACGTTGTAGGTGTGCATTGTGGAAATGGTCGGGCTGGTGAACCAGTGCGCTGGCACAACAACCGAAGAACAAGCTTTACGGCCAGCACGAAAGTTGATGGTCTCTGACAAACTTGGGGCGATTCACTGCCGAACTGGCGTTCGACGCATTCATTCGCGACGCGCCAGCTTATTGGAAGGCCTCAAATCGCGTAAAACCCCGCAAATTTCGTACAGGTTGTGTATGGGAATTGGGCCGGTTCCGCCGAATTCGGCGCGAAAGCTCACGGGACTTTTTGCAGGCATCTGCACAAGCGGCTGTAAATAATTCATATTTTTCAGGTATTTTTGGTGATCCCGACAGGATTCGAACCTGTAACCTGCCCCTTAGGAGGGGGCTGCTCTATCCAGTTGAGCCACGGGACCACTTAAGCTGAGTCTTAGCCGGGAAATCCACCATTGTCATCGCTTTTGCGTTTCGGTTGAATAAGTTCATACGGTTGCGGTAGCATCATCATAACCCAATATGGATATTCGCCTTGGCCCTTGAAAATAAACGCCCCCTCACCCTGCGCGATGTCTCTGAGGCGTCGGGTGTATCCGAAATGACGGTCAGCCGCGTGTTGCGCAATCGCGGCGACGTGTCGGATGCCACCCGTACCCGGGTATTGGCCGCCGCCAAGGACCTGGGGTATGTGCCCAACAAGATCGCGGGGGCACTGGCATCGAATCGGGTGAATCTGGTGGCGGTGATCATTCCGTCCCTGTCCAACATGGTGTTTCCCGAGGTTTTGACAGGCATCAATCAAGTGCTGGAAGACACTGAATTGCAGCCCGTTGTCGGCGTCACCGACTATCTGCCGGAAAAAGAAGAGCGGGTGTTGTACGAAATGCTGTCCTGGCGTCCTTCCGGGGTGATCATTGCCGGGCTGGAGCATTCTGACGCGGCGCGCGCCATGCTGAAGGCTGCCGGTATTCCGGTGGTTGAAATCATGGATACCGATGGCAAACCGGTGGACGCGATGGTGGGTATTTCGCACCGTCGCGCGGGCAGCGAAATGGCCAAGGCGATCCTGAAGGCCGGGTATCGTCATATCGGATTCATGGGCACCAAGATGCCGCTGGATCACCGCGCCCGCAAACGGTTTGAAGGCTTTACCGAGGCATTGGCCAAAGGCGGGGTCGAGATTGAAGACCGCGATTTTTATTCCGGCGGGTCGGCGCTGGCCAAGGGGCGCGAGATGACGCAAGCGATGCTGGAACGCTCGCCAGAGCTGGATTTTCTCTATTATTCCAACGATATGATCGGGGCAGGGGGGCTGTTATACCTGTTGGATCAGGGGATAGATGTGCCTGGGCAGATCGGGTTGGCCGGGTTCAACGGTGTTGAACTGCTGCAAGGGCTGCCACGGCAATTGGCCACGATGGATGCCTGTCGTCTGGAAATCGGGCGCAAGGCGGCCGAGATTATCGCGGCCCGGATGGCAGAACCACCCGAAGAGGGCGAGAAAACCGTCATCCTGTCCCCCAAGATTTCATTCGGCGACACGCTGAAGCGGCGTTAGGGTTTTGTCCGTCCTGCAGCTGGACAATAAGACCGCGCGGCGGCTGTTTCTGGACCGCCACGCGCTGGTGGAGCAGCCCTCTGGCCCGGCCAAGGGCGCAGATCTGCACGCCCTGATCCACCGTCTGGGCTTTGTGCAGCTGGACAGCATCAACACCGTCGCGCGCGCGCATGACATGATCCTGTTTGCGCGCCGCCCCACATATCGGCCCAAAAACCTGCGCCGCCTTTACGAGACTGACAAGGCCCTGTTCGAACACTGGACCCATGACGCGGCGGTGATCCCGATGGATTTCTACCCGCATTGGCAACTGCGGTTCCGGCGCGATGCGGAAAAGCTGAAAACCCAATGGGGCATCTGGCGGCGTGACGGGTTTGAAGACCAGCTTGAAACGGTGCTGAAACATGTCCGCGATCACGGGGCGGTCAGTTCGTCCGATGTGGGCAAGGGCGAAAAGAAGGGCAGCGGCGGCTGGTGGGACTGGCACCCGTCCAAAACCGCGTTGGAATACCTGTGGCGCTGCGGGGCGTTAACCGTGACCGGGCGGGAGGG
>Ga0209121_10004918_pt1 | contig 12313 bp, 13 predicted proteins | sample Cruoilmetagenom3_FD_187292 | JGI IMG/M metagenome (GOLD analysis project Ga0209121, IMG submission 187292) | Oil polluted marine microbial communities from Coal Oil Point, Santa Barbara, California, USA - Sample 3 (SPAdes) (version 2) | ecosystem: Environmental > Aquatic > Marine > Oil seeps ... | reverse complement strand
GAGGTGCTTTTAGCATCGCTGACCTCGGGCATTGTCTACACCCTGACCAGGCCGCTCTTTCCCGGTGTGGGCGGTAAGCTGGGGACGATTGCCCTGATCGGCACCACGCTGATAAGCCTCAGCCTGCAGCGCATTTTTCTGATCGCACCTTTGCCGGATTTCCAAACGTCGCTGGAGATCCTGATCATCGCCCTGATTGCCACGCCGCTAACCTTCTACCTCGGCGCAGTCCATGGCAATGGCCCTGTGCTGGCTTCAGGCGTCGTGGGGATGATCAGCGGCCTGGTGCTGCACGTGATCTACCCCGAGATGGGCACGAACCTGGCCGTGGTGGCGATCTGCGCCAGCTTCGCGGGGATGTCCAGCCGGGAACGCCTGCCGAATTTAGGGATGGTAATGCTGGTAGCGCTTTTCACCAGCGTGGTCTTTATTTTCAGCACACCGCATCTGGGCGGTGCGGGCGGCAAGCTGGGTACAATCGCCTTTGGGTCCGTGCTGGCCGCGGTAGGGTTCCGGCGGATTTTTCGGGGGAAGGGGAAGACACCAGCGAGCCAATAGAGTGGTGGATCCCCTTTGAATACGGTATTATCCTTTCTTAGGGTAAGATGGGGGCACGGCAAGCCAAAATTAATCTCAAGGGTTTCAAAATGTTTTGGAAAAAACCAATCCTGCTTCTTACTTTTCTCTTAGTGATCCTGACAGGCTGCACGACCGTTGGCACCGGTGTGCCGAATCCCTACCTGGAAACACCCGACGTTACTGCCACCAGCCAGGTGGAATCCTTTCTGGCAGGGGACTTCCTGACCGAGACGCCCGCAGCTACGGCAACCTTTAAACCCGGCTTCACACCCTCGCCAACCATTACCCAGGCACCCGCAACTTATTATTACTTCGATGAAGGCATTGACCCCCTGACGGGGCTGGCGCCCGCGGATAGTGCTAATCTGGACCGGCGGCCGGTGATGGCGAAGGTGTCCAACTGGCCGCGGGAGGGGCGCCCTCATGCCGGTCTCTCCAGTGCAGATATTGTCTTTGAATACTTTATTGGCCACCAGATGAACCGCTTTCTGGCGATTTACTATGGGGACAACAGCGCCGAAATCGGCCCGATCCGCTCCGGCAGGCTGGTGGATGCCCAATTGACCAACCTTTATCAGGGAATTCTGGCCTACGGCAATGCGGATCAGCAGGTGGATGAAGTGCTGATTGAAAAGCTGCATGACCGCGCCCTGGCCTATAAGGATTTACCCTGCCCACCGATGTGCGGCTATCTGACCCATTCCGCCACCGGGGTCTATCTCGATTCCGCCGCGCTGACCCGCTATGCCGAGGCGATCGGGGTGGATAATACCGTGCAGGACCTGCGCGGGTTCTATTTCCAGGATGAAACGCTGCAAGGAGATGAGCAGGCGTCGATCCTGCGGGTGGAATATGCTAATTTCAGTATTATGGAGTGGCGTTTCAATCCCGATAATGGCACTTACCAACTCTGGCAGGAAGTGGAGACCGACGACGGCCTGGTTTTGGCCCCGACCACCGACCGCAACACCGGTCAGCGGCTGGCATTTGAGAACCTGGTGGTGATGTTTGCCGATTACATTGAGTATGCCCCATCCCTGCATGATATTGAGATTGAGAGCGGGCGGGCACCGCGGGAAGCCTCGTTTTTCCGGGATGGCCAGTTCGTCAGGGGTACCTGGCGCGTGCCGGAGCCGAACCGCCCAATCATCTTTGAGACCGAACCGGGTCAGTCGATGCCCTTCAAGCCGGGCCAGACCTGGATTGTGATTGTGGGGAGGAGTTCAAAGGTCGAACAGACCGCCTCAGACGAGTGGGCGATTTATTTTGGGTTGTGAATCTTTTCAGGATGGTTATAAATTAAAGATTTGGACCAAATAATACCCCAGCAGCGCGCCCCAGATCCAGGTATCGATCCGGTCGAGAATCCCCCCGTGACCGGGGATCAGGTTGCCGGTGTCCTTGACGCCGGCAGTCCGTTTAAAGAGGCTGATCAGTAAATCCCCGATGGGAGTGATCAGGGCGCCGGCCAGGCCGATGACCACGCCAAACCAGAGGGGTGTTTCTAACGGCAGCCAACCCACAGCCCGCCAAAGCAGAATGAGCAGGGGGGCGCTGATCACGCCAAACAGCACCGCACCTGCCAGACCCGCCCAGGATTTCTTGGGGCTGGTCCGGGGGCACATCTTGGCTTTCCCAAGCCAGCTTCCGATGTAATAAGCACCGGAATCGGCCAGCCAGACCGCGGGCAGTGCGGTCAGCATCCAACCGCGGCCGTCCTGCAGGGCACGCAGGTCGAAAAGGTAGCTGCCAATCCAGCCCAGATAGAGGATCCCGCTGAGGGTGATCCCGAAATTCAGGGCAGCGTGGTCATCTCCGCGTTCATATTGGATCAGAGCGACCACAGCGGAAAGAAATATCAGGACAGTGATCAGAGGGCTGTGAAAAGTTTGCGGCAGGAACCAGCGGGTCAGGATGACCAGGCCAACGCCTACCAGCATCAGGGGGAGGGAAGGCGTTTCTCCGAGTTTGGTGAACAGCCGCCAATATTCATACGCTGCGTAAAGCAATACTGCGCCGAAGAAAAGGTTGAATATCCATCCCCCCAGATACATTATGATTAAAACAAGCGGCACAAAAACAAGTGCCGCTTTAACTCGTTGCGAAAGCATTTAAATTCCTTTTAAAGGATCAGGTCTGATTCAGACCGCCAAAACGGCGGTCCCGGTTGCCGAATTCAACAATTGCCTTTACCAGTTCCTCCTTATTGAAATCCGGCCAATAAACTTTGGGGAAATACCATTCCGAATAAACGGTCTGCCAAGTCAGAAAATTGCTGGTGCGCTGTTCACCGGAGGTCCGGATCACCAAATCTGGGTCTGGGATGCCTGCCGTAAACATATACTCACTCACCAGGTCCTGATCAACTTTTTCAGGGTCAACATTGTCCCTGAGCATCCGCTTGATCGCGTGAATGATCTCATCCCGTCCACCGTAATTGAAGGCCAGGACGATGTTGATCCGTTTATTGCCGCTGGTCATTTCAACGGCATTGCGGACTTTGTCCTGCAATACCGGCGGCAGTCCATCCAGATGGCCGATATGGATCAGCCGAGCGCCTTCCTTATGCAGTTCAGCGGCTTCCCGATCAAAGACATCGGCCATGATTTTCATCAAGCCTTGCACTTCGGATTTTGGGCGGGACCAGTTCTCCGTGGAAAAGGCATAGAAAGTCAGATTTTGGATGCCAAAATCCACACCGGCTTTGATGATATCGCGAAGGTTGTCCGTTCCGGCGCGGTGACCGGCCAGGCGGGGCAGGCCGCGGGCCTTGGCCCAACGGCCGTTGCCATCCATGATGATGGCGATGTGTTGGGGGACTCTTGCAAAGTTTTGGACGTTCTCTTCAGGCCTCATAAGGACTTAGACTTCCATGATCTCTTTCTCTTTAGCATCACCGACGGTCTCTACTTTTTCGCTGAGTTTATCGGTAAGGTCCTGGAGGTCCTTTTCGCCCCTTTCCTGGTCATCTTCGGAGATCAGGCCTTCCTTTTCGAAATCACGCAGATCGCGGATATGATCACGGCGGATATTACGGATTTTGACCCGGGTTTCTTCCATCCGGTTGTGGAGGACACGCACCAGTTCCTTCCGTCTTTCCTCAGTGAGCTGAGGCAGCGAGAGACGGATCACCTTGCCATCGTTATTGGGGGTCAGCCCCAGATCGGAGACCATGATGGCTTTTTCGATGTCTTTCAGTGAGGCAGGATCAAAGGGACGGATCATCAACATCCGCGGTTCAGGGACGCTGATCGAGGCAAGCTGGATCAGTGGCGTGCTTGCACCATAATAGTCCACAGACAGGCGTTCAATCAACGCTGGTGAGGCGCGGCCAGTGCGGATCCCGGCGAGATCATCCTCGAGGGTATCCAATGCTGATTGCATTTGTGCAGCGGCTTCGCGCAAGATATCTTTTATCATCGTGTGCCTCCTTTTAGTTAATTCTCATATCCAGGGTATTAAGCATACAACAAAAAATTAAACTCGTCCACCTTGACGGTGAGTAGTCTGATATTAAAACGCCCTGTTTGGTCAGGGCGCTTGGCATGTCAATGAGTTTAAGGACTAGGGTTGGGAAATTAACCAGTCAATCAACAGGGCTTTCTCTGATTCTGAGAGGTTAGCCCCTTTCTGGATCATCTGATCAATCACGCTGGACCAGCCGCCCTCATCGTAATTGGCATTGTAGATAATGTTGGTATTATGGCAGCTGCCGCATCGCTCTTCGATCAAGGCCTTGACTTCATCATCGCTGGCAGCGGATGTGGTGTCTGATACCGCAGGTGCACTGGTGCTGGTTGGGGTTACGGCGCTCGTACAGGCTGTGACCAGTAGGACTAAAAGGGCCAGTAACAAAACGCCAACGAACATGGATTTCTTCATGATCTATCTCCAATTGTCTAAACAGTTAATAAATGTGGGCAATCGGTACTTTAATTATAGTTGAGAATGGCTTTGAAATAAAAAACCTCGGGAGTAGTTTTATTCATCCGGGCAGCGTTTACAGAGGCGCCGAACCAGCAAGGCGACCAGATAGGCTGCGCCGGAGACCAGAATGATGGTTGCGCCAGAGGTCAGATTGAAGGCATAGGACAGCAGCAGGCCGCCGGTGGTGAACACCAGGCTCAAGCCAGTGGCCAGCCACATGATCTTGCCCATGTTCTTGAGGAAGAGGGACCCGATGGCCGCCGGAACGGTCAGAAGAGCGATGATCATAATCAAGCCCACTACCCGCATCAGCATCACCACTGCCAAACCGATCATGGTGACCAGGAGCACATAGAGCAGGTCCACGGGGACATTGCGTGTGCGGGCAAAGGATTCATCGAACGCAGTCGCCTGAAATTCCTTGAAGAACAGGATGGTGACGCCGATGACAATCACATCCACGACCAGCATCATCCAGAGGTCAGCCTGCGTGACGGCCAGAATGCTGCCAAAGAGATAGCTCATCAGGTCGGATTTATAACCCGGGGTCAGGTCGGTGAAGATGATGCCAATGGCCATGCCAATGGCCCACATCACGCCGATCAGGGTGTCAGGCCGCTGGCGGGTTTTGCGCTGGATGTAGCCCATCAGCAGCGAAGCACCCAGGCTGAAGGTTAGTGCGCCGAGGATGGGGTTCACGCCAAAATAAAAAGCCATGCCGATCCCACCATAAGCTGTGTGGGCAACACCGCCTGAGATGAAAACCATCCGTTTCAGCACCACCAGGGTGCCGATCACGCCGCAGGCCAGGCTGACGAGCAGGCCGGCCGCGAGCGCATTTTGCATAAAGGTGTAGCTGAGAATGCCGCTCATTGATTCCGCTCCTCGTGTTTGGCCAGAACTCGGTGCGGCAGGCCGTGGGCGATTAATTCCACCGGACAGTTGTAACCCGATTGGATCATGTCTTCTGTGATCTCTTTCTCACCGTGGTAATGCAGGGTCCGGTTGAGGCAGCCAATCGTTTTGATATAGCTTGAAATAACATTAAGGTCATGGGAAATCAGCAATATGGTGACTCCTTGCAGGTTGAGCTCATGGAGCAATTCGTAGATTTGTGCGGTCGCCTCAGCGTCAACGCTGATCGTTGGCTCATCCAGCAGGAGGAGTTCCGGTTCGCTGGCCAGGGCGCGGGCGATGTAGACCCGTTGGCGCTGGCCGCCGGAAAGCTCACCGAGTGAAGTGCTTTTGAGTTTGCTCAGTTGTACTCTATCCAGGCAGGCATCAACCACTCGGTCATCCTCTGGGGAATAGGGTTTGAAGAGGTGCCTGGGCCCCAGCCTTCCCATCAGTACAACGTCACGGACTCGGATGGGGAAGTCAGAATCAAAATAGGTGAATTGCGGGACATAGCCAATATGAAGCCGGCCTTTTTCCGGTGACAGACCCAACACTTTGATCGTGCCGCGTTTGGGTTTGATCAGGCCGAGGATGACCTTGAAGAGCGTGGTCTTCCCGCCCCCGTTTGGCCCGATCAGACCAATGAAATCATCCGGTTCAACGGACAGGTTGATGTCCTTCAGGACCATCTCGTCGTTATAGCCTGCCGAAAGGTCTTGAATTTGAATCAGGGGGGAGGCTTGTGGGGGGCGGGTTGTCATAAGCTCACTCGTTTCTTACCATTATTTTCGATGCGTTAATTCTACTGTGGGCCAAAGGATTCGGCAAAGGCGTTGGCAATGGTTCTGAGGTTGTCCAGCCAATCCTCAGCCAGCGGATTTGCGGCAGCAACGGTCCCGCCAATTTCCTGGGCGAGCGCATCCGCGCTGGCGCTGTTGAATGAAGGCTGGACGAAGATCACCGTGATCCCTTTTTCGCGGGCGATATCCACCAGGTCGGCCAGTTCACTGGCGCTGGGATCCTGCCCGCCAACCTGAACCGCGATCTGCTCCAGGTTATATTGTTTGGCGAAATAGCCCCAGGCGGGGTGAAAAACCATGAATGATCGGGCCTGATCGCCGGCAAGGGTCTCCTGAATTTGAACATCAAGGACATCAATTTCGGCCATCAGGGTATCGGTGTTGCTGCGGAAATCAGCTTCGTGTTCGGGGGCGATTTCGATCAGACCATTCAGCATATTCTCGGCGATGATTTTACCGTTTTCGGGAGAAAGCCAGACATGGGGGTCCAGTTCGCCTTCATGGTCGTGGTCTTCTTCGTCATCTGGGTGAGCGCTAACCTCCGCAATCGAGGTGGGGACGGCAATGCGCTCAATCCCGGCCGAGGTGTCCACGATGACCATATCAGGGTTGGTCTCTTCCAGGCGCGGCAGCCAGACATCCTCATATTCCACACCAATGCTGAAGAAAATGGCCGAATCGGCGATCGCTTTCATCTGCTCGGGTGTGGGTTCATAGGTGTGTGGTTCCTCTCCAGGGCCGACCATGGTGTTCATATGGACCCACTCCCCACCGATTCGCTCAGCAAAATAGGCGAGCGGGATAATGCTGACGGTAATATTGGTCTGTTCAGAATTTTCTGCAGTGGGTGCTGCAGTGGATTGGCAAGCCCCGAGCGTTGGTACGATGGCCAGGGCAATGAGGGTAAAAAGTGCAAAGTATTTGATGAATTCATGGTGTTTATGCATTTGTTAGTTTCGCCTTCTGTTTTTTCTGGCAGTCAGGACAAAGACCATAGAGCTGCAGCAGGTGATCCTCAACGGTAAAGCCAGTCTCCTTTTGAATGCGCTTCGTCAGGTTGGACAGGTCTTCCGCACCGCTGAATTCCACCGCCCGGTCGCATTCCCGACAGACGAGGTGGTGATGGTGGCCGGGGGAGGCGAGCACATAGCCGTGACAGCCGTCCAAACCGTACACCTTGCGAACCAGCGCCAGGTCCATCAGGACATCCAGCGTCCGGTAGACTGAAACCAGCCCAATCTCCTGATGCGCTTTGCGAGATTGCTGGTGAATGGTCTGTGGCGAGAGCGGCACGGCGGCGTCCTCCAGAATGGAGAGTACCACCTGGCGGGGGCGGGTCATGCGCATGCCTTCTTCATTCAATTTGGTCTGCAAATCCATAGGTCATCCTTATTGAAAATAATTTTCAATAAGGAGTCTATTCCATCAAAAAGTGAAAGTCAAGGATTATTTTGTAATTATAAAGAGAATCGATTGAGGTAGTTAAAAAAAAGAAACCCCCGGCCGGCGTAAACCAGGGGCAAAGACAATTCAAAAGTATTGTTTAGTATTTTTATCCAGAGGTTAATTATAGCATAAATTGTCGCAAAGACAATTCTGGGTAATGAGCCTGAAACGGACTGCGCTTGAGATGGTTTAAATAAGAAGCTCCTCGACCAGGACTCGAACCTGGAACCTAACGGTTAACAGCCGCTCGCTCTGCCAATTGAGCTATCGAGGAATGCGTAGGATATTATACGGAGAATCAGGGGGTGTGTCAAGCAGCAGGAGGGTTTATCCTGCCAGCCAAATTTCTAGTTCTCCGAGGCTTGGATTAGGGACTGGGCCAGGTTTTGAAGGCTCTCAATTTTGTCTGCAGATACGTCCTTATCCGACGCCTTCAGGTAGATCTCCAGCAGCTCCGTCATCGATTTTTCGGTGGCGTAATCCCCTTCAGGGAGCCTGGCCCGTGACTGCCGGATGGGGCGTTTGATGAGCTGGAATTCAAAAGCTGGTTCGCCCAACGCACGAATCTCACTATCGTTGATCAGCGGTTCAAAGACCTCAGGATATTGGATAATGATGCGCACGATCGCATCCCTGAGTTTTTCCGGCGGTGGAATCAAAGCCATGATCTGAGCACTGACCTGGTCGGGATCGTCCAATTCAATCCGGCGGGTGATGAAGGGGCGGATGTGCTTCAGCTCATGCCAGTGGACTTTCGTATGTCCTTTATCAACCTCGGCCACGATGAAGTATTTCTTTTCCTTCTCTTCGCCGAAATCAACCCGTTCAATGGAGCCGGGATAGATCGCCGGAGGGTGATGGCCCTCGTTCAGGTCCTGGGCTTTGTGGATATGGCCCAGGGCGGTGTAGTCAAATATCTTATTGGTGACGAAATTCCGATCCAGGACAAAGTCTTTGGAGATATTCGCCAGCCGCTCATAGCCATATTCCACGCCCTCCACCGAGGCATGGGCTGCCAGGAGGAGCGGCAATTCAGGGTCAATGGCCGAGTCGATGTGTTCAATTTTCTGGGTAAGGATGGTCTGGATGAGTTCGTTAACGGCAGTTGGAGCATTGTTGGCAGAGTCTTCAAAATCGAAGAAGTCCACTTGCGAAATCCAGGGGATGCAGAGCACCTGTACAGGCAGGCCGTCGAGGTCCTTGGGCAGCAACAGGCTTGGCTTGCTGACCACCTGCACATGGGGAACGCCCAGCGTTTCAAATTCATGGATCGCATGGGCGCGCCCGGTGGAGGGGGAGATATCGTGGTTGCCGGTCAGCAGGATAGTGGGAATCCCGGCCTGCGAAAGGCGCATGATCCGCTGGTCCCACTCCCGCTGAAAAGTTGGTGCCGGCGAGCGATCCTTATAGGCGTCGCCCGCGAAAATCACCAGATCCACCTCCTCATCAATGGCCGCCTGGACGATCTCATCCAGCGATTTGAGGAAATCCATCACGCGCATGGGCAGCCCGGATTCCGGGTCATGCCGACCGTAATTGGCCATGTCAATATGCGCATCAGCAAAGTGGAGCAGTTTGATCATGGGGTGATTATATCATCCCGAATAATGGTCCAAAGAAAGGCTAAAGCTAACTTTCGCTCGCGACAGCGGCTGCCTGATTATTCTTCTTCGATTTATTTTCAGTCTCTTGTTTAGCGATTTTGCGTTCAAGCCGTTTTTCATCCAGAAGCTTCAGACGTCGGGTTTGGATGCCGGTATTGACCAGGAAGTAGACGGCCATCACGATGGTCAGAATACCTACGATCAATGTATAAAAACTCAGCTCGCCAAAATAGGGTACGGTGAGCAGGGGGTTGCCGATGAAGAAGATCACTGTGTTCAGGATCACTGCCAGGACACGGATTTCGGTCGGGCCAATTTTGGCATTTGTGATCTGGAAAACGCCGGTTACATAGGTGATCAGGTAGACCATGATCGACAGCAGGAGATACATGATTGCGCCCAGGCAGGCAGCGACCAGATCAACATAAGGTGAAAGCCCCAGGCCGAGGAAGATCAGGACGGTGCTCATGGCATCAATCCAGTGATCCACCAGGAAACCGTACCGAGGGCGTTCCATATGACGGTAACGAGCCAATGTGCCATCGAGGCTGTCTCCCAACCAGTTCAGGACGAAACCGAAGCTGGCGAGCCAGAGGAAATTGGGGTTGATGTTGGTCAGGGTGTAGCTGATGAAGATCAGCACTGAAGCCCCAATCCCGAGAAAGGTCAGGACATCGGGGGTAACCCAGGCAGGGGCGTGTTTCGCCAGCCACTGCAGTGCGGGGCGCTCTAAGAAACCGAGGAGGATATCATTTTCTCTTTTATGTTGTTCAACTTTTGCCATGAATTACCTTTCATTCAAAAAGATCAGACCCCTAGAAATTGGGGCCAGATGGGATAGAACATCGCCCATTGTTGGGCGTGTTGGACAATAATGGGTTCAGCGGCTTTTAATACTCTTTCGGCATTGAGCAGGATCTCAGATTCAAGATCCTCATTGGGCGTCATCCAGATCGGATCTGTGCCCACCAGACGGTAGCTGCCATCCGGCAGCGTGATCGCTGCGAGGATAACGACCGGTGCCTCAGCCTTCAGCGCCATACGGATATAGGCGACTGGCAGGTGAGATTCATAACCAAAGAATCGGGGCATATACTTTTTATCACTCGCATCGGCCAGCGGTCGATCCAGTCCTGTGAGTACACTGCCGCCCTTTTGCAGGCGAATTTGGGCCTGCCTGAAGGCGGTAAAATCAAGCGGCGTGACATTGATTCCGGTTCGTTCGCGCAGCTTGTTTTGCACCTTGTAAGTCTCATTCGGATTAGGGAATGAGAGCACCTGGATATCAACTTTTTGCAGAGCAAAGGCGTAGCCCATCAGATCAAAATTGCTGAGATGCGGGCAGACGATGACTGTGGCCTGGTTGCTATGAACACGATCAATGACATTTTGCGCCTCGGGACTAAAGCTGATGATCTTCTGAAGCCTTTCGGGGCGTGGAAGAAAATGGAAATAGTCAAAGATACATTTGGCCGCTGAAACAAAAATAGTTTTTGGTGTCTGGTTGAGGGCTTCCGCAGAAAGCTCCTGCCCATGGATCACATATTGGTTTGCCCGGATGGCCTTAACCATTCTATTGCGTTTGAGGCTTCCCAATAAATTGCCAACCGCCGTTGCCAGCAGATAGCCCCACCGACGCGGCAGGCTCCATCCTATCAGGATCGCCAGGTGGATTAATAAAGGCTCGAGCGAAAACTGTCTTTTATGTTTCTTTGGTTGCATCGTCGTTTTTCTTGTGTTCCCGATTTTAATAGTCCTTATATTTTACAACTTGAATGTAAGCGTTATGTAAATAAATTAACCGCTAAAATTAGTACAGATGCTTATCTAGATAGAGAGATGTTATGTCTGCCTATTGGTTCCTGCTGGTCATAGTGCTTGGTGGGATGTTCATCTGGTTTATTTATCTTTTGCTGCAACGTCATACACCTTGGCCAAAATGGATGCAGGCTGGCCTGGGGGTTGTTTATGGTTTATCTCTCAGCGGTTTCCTGGTGCTGGTGGTCCTGGTGGCATTAAGTGGCGTTTTACCGCAGACATTCGCCTTGCAGGATCGTTGGGAAAAATGTGATCCTGCCTATCCGGAGGTTTGCATCCCACCCGGTCCGCCTGACCTGAACTGTGATGAAATACCCTATGCCAATTTTGAAGTGCTCTGGCCAGACCCACACAATCTGGATGCCGATGGTAACGGGATTGGGTGTGAGTATTAGTGTGGCTTTGCAGGTCCTGTGGTATAAATGCAATCGTCAATGACTCTATAACCCCCAAATTGCCGGAAAGTTGTTCTCTGCCTGACTGAACGTTTTGGAATCCCCTGATGAAAATTGTCTGTATTGCCGCTTCTTTTGTCCCTTCTAATGCTGCCAACAGCATTCAGGTGCTCAAGGCTGCCCATGCCCTTGCTGAACTGGGTCATGAGGTCACCTTGCTGGTGCCCGGGAATAAGGCCGCGCCCTGGGTAGCGCTGCAGGATCACTATGGCCTGAAGACTCCCTTCACGGTGGAGTGGATTCCTGAAAACCTGACCTTCCGGCGCTATGATTATGCCTTTAAGGCAGTTCAGCGAGCAAAGCGGTTGGAACCGGACATGGTCTACACCTGGGTGTTGCAGGCGGCAGTGCTTTCTTTGGGCCGCGGTATCCCCACGCTGCTGGAACTGCATGACCGGGTGACCGGCCGGCTGGGACCCTGGTTGTTCAAACGTTTCTGGCGTTCCAGAACGCCGCAGCGGGTTCTGACCAATACGGAGGCCCTCAGGCAGGTTTTGATTGAGACATTCAACCTGACTGACAGGGCAGACCAGATCCTGGTTGGCCCTAATGGTGTTGAATTGGAGCGGTATGAGGATCTCCCCTCGGCTGCTGAGGCCAGGCATGAATTGGGATTGCCGGAAGGGTTCACCGCCGGTTATACCGGGCATTTTTATGCTGGGCGGGGGATGGCATTGATGCTGGCTTTGGCAAAAGATCTGCCGGAGATAAATTTTATGTGGGTCGGCGGTCAGCCGGACGATGTTGCCTTCTGGCAGCAGCGGCTTCAGGTAGAAGGTGTTCATAA
>Ga0209121_10004917_pt1 | contig 12314 bp, 9 predicted proteins | sample Cruoilmetagenom3_FD_187292 | JGI IMG/M metagenome (GOLD analysis project Ga0209121, IMG submission 187292) | Oil polluted marine microbial communities from Coal Oil Point, Santa Barbara, California, USA - Sample 3 (SPAdes) (version 2) | ecosystem: Environmental > Aquatic > Marine > Oil seeps ... | reverse complement strand
AGAGTAGTTCTATTTAAAGATAATGGTTTTTATTTTACTGAAAAATACTATAAAAAGCTTAAAAAGTTTTACGAAAAGTATCACTGCCTTCCAGACCGAGTTCAAGCTTTTCACTTTGTTGATGTGAAAATAGGAGTGAATAAACTTTAATAGGGAAATAAAATGAAAGGGAAAAGTAATATATTAATTGTTATTCCCACTTTTAATGAATGTGAAAATATAACTATTCTTATGAAACAGATTATTGAAACCATTTCTAATGTAGATATTTTAGTAGTTGATGATGATTCTCCTGATGGAACTGCTAAGCAGGTAATAGCATTTTCAAAATATGCTTCTACAAAAATTGATATTATTGTCAGAAAAGGAGTTCGAGGACTTGGAAGTGCATATACAACAGGATTCAAATATGGATTGGAGCATCAATATGATGTAATCATCACAATGGATGCAGATCTCTCTCATAATCCAGATCATTTGCCTGCTTTTTTGCATGCTATTGAACACAATGACATAGTCGTGGGATCAAGATATATTAAACATGGTGGAACCATTAACTGGAGGATACGTCGTATTTTATTAAGTTGGCTTGCAAATAAATTTGCCAGGTTTGTATTAGGCCTGGAAGGACATGATTTAACATCAGGTTTCCGAGCCTATAGACAGTCTACTTTAAAGGCAATTGATCTGGGTAAAATAAAGTCAAATGGATATTCCTATCTTGTTGAGATGCTTTTTCTTATACAAAAAAAGGGTGCCCGTATTGCAGAAATCCCAATTGTTTTTTACGACCGAAAAATGGGTAAATCAAAGATATCTAAACAAGAAATATACAGGGGAGCCTTTACATTGTTAAGGCTCCGCTTTTTTAGCCATGAGCGTTAATCTGAAATTTGTCAGGTGTCCGCTTTGTAATCACGATAATACCAGGCTTATCTATCCAGCAACATTAAAACATAAACAAATAAAGCAGAAAGATTCTTATATATGTACAAGCCCTGATTTATCAAACCATGGTGATATTGTTCAATGCAAGAATTGTAAAATGGTTTATAATAATCCTCAACCAGATGCAGATCAATTGATAAATTTATATAAAGAGGTTGTAGATCCGTCCTATATACTCCAGAGTAAAGGAAGGAAACTTACATTTAAGCATACTATCACTCAACTTCAAGAATACATAAAACCACCAGGAAATTTGCTTGATGTTGGATGTTATACTGGAATTTTTATGGAGTCTGCAATTGCTTCAGGTTGGAGAGTCTATGGCGTAGAATTGAGCTCATGGGCAGCATCAATCGCACAGAAATTAGGGAAAGGGACTGTATTTAAAAGCACTCTTGATCAGATCCCCTTACATTCATCCAGTATGGATGTTGTCACAATGTGGGATGTGATTGAACACCTTTCTAAACCAAAACAAATTTTAGAAAATATTGCCTCTCTGCTTCGGCCAGGAGGTATTTTGGCATTAAGTACGTACATGATTGATAGTTTTGCAGTAAAAGTGCTTGGGAGAAAGTATCCTTTTTTTATGGATATGCATGTTGTTCATTTTTCAAGAGATACTCTGTTTCGTATGTTATCTATGTTGGGCTTTGAAATCCTGAGTATAAGAAAACATAAGCGTACGATTATGCTGGATTATCTTTTGGACAGAACATGGAATTTATTACCTGCTTTAAAACCAATGCTCAAACCTTTAGCTGGCTCTCAATTAATTAAAAAGCCAATAACTCTTAGCTTTATGGGACTTGTAAATGTATATGCGCGCAAAAAAAAATCTTAGATTTTTTAAGGCATTTTCCTGAAGCTCTGTCAAATTAATAAATTCGTTTTGCTTTTAAGGGAAAAATTTAATAGAATTGTGAATATGAAAAAGTTTTCAGTAGATCTTATTGAGGATAATTTTTTTTATAATTTTACTTATGATTCATATGATAGAAAAGAGTATATTTTTAGAAAAAAAACAGGAATATTAAAAAGAGAATATAATGGAAGCTGGAACAGCAGTTCTTTTGAATTGAACTCGACAAATGATGCAAGAGCATATATTTCAAAGGATTTTAAGTCTTCGAATTTAGATAAATTTGAAACAAATAACCTTGAATTTAGTCCGGGTAAATTGTTAAGAGACAATGAATTTATTTTAAATTTTTTAAGATCACTTGATTTAAAAGAATGGAAAATTGTATTTAGAGTAAAGTCATTAAACCGCCTTATGATTAACAATAAAAATAAAGAATTGAGAAATATATTTGTACATTATAGTATGATAATAAAATTAAAATTAAATGGCTGTAGAAATTACATTGAGATTGGAGAAGGATCAACAGGGAGTTTTAAATTCAATCAAACAGGGCTTAGCTTGAGAATAAAAGATGTGATTAATAACCACAAAAATCAAAAAAAACATGATTTTAAAGCTAAAATTCCAGTGGTTTTGAATTCAGGTGATGGAGGTATAATTTTTCATGAGATCCTTGGACATTCATTAGAAGCTGATTATATTTATCAGAAGTTGTCTCCAATATCTATACATGATGTTGGACATCAAGTAATATCAAAAAATGTAAATTTAGCTACAAAATATGAAGGGGATATCTTTTTTGCAAAAATAATTTGTGATGATGAAGGCGTATTATCAAAGTCTTCGGTTTTAGTTGAGAATGGTATATTAAGGAACCTTATTTCAGATATTTATTATAAAGGCCTGTTGAATATAAAAAATTCTGGTTATTCAAGAGTGGAAGATTTTGCAAAAGTTCCAATGCCAAGAATGTTTGCAATTTACTTAAAACCAGGTCATTATAATGCTCAAGAATTAATCGAATCAACAAAATATGGTATATATGCAAAAGAATTTGGTGAAGGGAAAACTTATTTTAATAAAAATTCATTTTTTTTTAATATTAATGAGGCATATTTAATTGAAAATGGTAAACTTACTTCTCCTCTTGGTAATGTTATTGTGAAAGGAAATATTATGGAAGCATTAAACTCAGTAGATATGGTAGCTGATGATTTCAGGTATGACAAGGGTATTAGTTATTGTTTCAAAAATGGTCAAACATTGAATGTTAGGGTTGGTCAGCCAACAGTTAAGATAAATAACCTTTTTGTTAACAGGGATTTTAATGATTGAAAAAATACTCTCTAAAGGGAAATCCGTTGGGTTTTCAACAGTTGAGGCTTTCCGTATAAAAAAGGAAAAACATGAATATGAAAAATTTTTAGACTATAATTCCTCTCATTCTCTAAAGAGTGATAATCTGTCAGTTAGAGCTTTTTGGGAATTTGGAGAGCCTGTAGGATTTAATTTGTCAAAACCTGATATAAGATCAATAAAAAAGGGGTTTTCCAATATATGTTCTTTAAATATTCCAGGAAGAAAAAAAAATTATGCATATTTACTACCTTCAAAAGCCCAAAAAGTTAGAATGAATATTTTCGATGATTCTATAAAAATTTTTGATATAAAAAGATTTAATGAGTTAGTAGAGAAAATTACTGAGATCCTTGTATCTTTTCCGGGACTTTCTCTAAAAGGAATTAAGTTTTCTACAGAGTTAAAGAAATGTTATGTTTCAAATACAAAAGGACTTAATGCTAAATATAAAAAAACAAATTTTAATTTACATATTAGCTTCGGGTATAATAATAATCTGATTGAGATAAGCGAAACTGAGACACGTTTTGCAAAAATAAACCCTTTCAGGATGATTTCAAGAGCATTTAATTTATTAAATTCTCTTACAGATAATAATATGGATATAAAAAAAGATTGTAATTTAATATTTTCTCCTGAAGCATCTGTTTTTGTATTAAGAGAGTTTTCAAACAATTTTTGTTTAGGTTTGAATGGCAGTTTTAAGAAAATAAATTTTCCATCAGTATTAAGTATCATTGATAATCCTGATCTGAATTATCAAACTGGTTCTGTTCCATTTGATGATGAAGGTATTCAATCAGGAGAAAAATATTTAATGAATAAAGGTATTTTATTAGATCGAATTTCAGATATAAAGAGAGCTTTTTATAATAAAAAAACTTGTTCTACGGGAAATGGTTTTAGAAGTGATAAGTCAATATTTCCGTTCCCAAGGTTTTCTAATTTTTATATTAAACCTTCAGTTTTAAGGTTAAGTAAATTAATGCAGGATGCAGGAAAAGGTATTCTTGTTTCGTTAATTAAATTAAAAAAGATTGAAAATAATGAAAGGATATTTTCTGCATATGGTTACAGGTTTAAAAATGGAGATATAAATGAACCTGTCCATTTTTATTTTAAAACCTCTTTTTTTTCATATTTTTTGAATATCTTGAAGGTATCAAAAGAGATGAAATTTTTTAATATCAATTATAATATTGGATCTCCATATTTGCTGGTTAATGCAAAGCATTTGTATGAAAGTGTTCTTCAAATTTAGGTGTTATTTATTATATGTTATAATTAAATAGTTGAGAATCAAAGCAACTTATGTGATCGATTTTTTTATATTCAAAAATTCTTCATTAGCTTCAGATATTAAGTTTTCTATTATTTTTTTTACAGGCTTTATTTCATTTATAAGCCCTACACTCTGCCCGGCCATTAAAGAGCCATGTTCAATATCTCCCTCCTGCACAGCTTTTCTTAATGCTCCAATCCAGAAATTTTCTACTTGGATTTGAGCCTCCACTCTTGATATTTCGTTGTTTTTCAATTTTTTAAGTAAGTTGAGCTGTAAATTTCCAAATTCTTCAATACCTCTATTTTTTAATGCTCTTACTGCTACAACTGGTAAAGAAGAGTCATATTGTGGAGTGGCAAAAGCTTCTCTTGCTCTTGCTGTTTTGAATTTTTCTTTAAATGCCGGATGAGCAGGGCTCTCTTCTGCCATTGCAAATATTGTTCCCATCTGAACTCCAGAAACGCCCATTAAAAAGAGATGGCAGATCATTTTACCTGTAGCAATCCCACCTGCAACAAATATGGGAATTTTCGGGAATTTAAAAAGTACTTGCTGTATCAGAACAATAGTTGAAACATGACCTATATGTCCACCTGCTTCAGAACCTTCAAGAATTAATGCATCAGCTCCATAATCTATCATACGTGTTGCAATGGATTCAGTTGATGCAAAACAAATAACTTTAGCTCCAGCCTGTTTTGCGATCTTAACTTCATTTTTTCTTGGGAAACTTCCAGCAAATACTATAAATTGGACTCCCATATTGCATGCTTTTTTTAAATGCTCTAAATAATTAGGTGATATTGTTATTAAATTTACTGCAAAGTTTGCTTTTTCTTTCTTTAAAATATTTATCTCGTTTTCAAGAATAGTCACAGGCATATTACCTGCAGCAAGCACTCCAAAACCTCCAGCATTGCTAACTGCTCTTACAAGGTTTGAATTACTTATCCATGTCATAGCTCCTGAAATTAAGGGATAGTCAACCTCAAGAAATTTTTGACCTATTTCCCAAAATTTTAGATCTTTTAAATTTTTCATCTATAAATTCTATCAAAAGATTTGTTTATTGTAAAATTAGAAATTTTTTTAAGATTGTGACAATTTTTGTCTATATAAATGACATATTTTATGATTTTTTATATCTTTTTTTATCTAAAACCCTATTAAATGGGAATATTACTTTTGGTATGATAATTGCTACATTATAAGTGTAAAATTTAAAAAGGAGGTCTTTTTATGAGAAAATTAATGAAAAGCAAAAAGGGTTTTACATTGATTGAGTTACTGATTGTTATTGCAATTATTGGTATTATTGCAGCTATTGCTATTCCGAATCTCTTAACTGCAATTCAGAAAGCTAAACAGAAAGCAACAATGGGTGATATGAAATCTATTGGAACTGCTGTTGAGTCTTATATGACTGATAATTATATAGCACCAGGTGATATAAGTGATGCTAATATTACAGTTTTTTATATGAAAAAAATACCAACTGCAGATGGATGGGGTAATGGATGGATGTATACAAGATCTTCTGCTTATCCTTTTGATGAATATTCAATCGGTTCAGGTGGAAGAGACGGAAGTTTCATTGGCTTTGGCCAGACACAAACGCAACCTTATATTGTAAATTCTCTGAGTAATTTTGATTGGGATATTATCATATCAAATGGAACTTATACTTATGGACCAAGAGTAAAATAGTTTAAAAATTCTTAATGAAAAAAAGCAGCTGGATGATTATTCCAGCTGCTTTTTTTTTTCTCTTTAATTTTTCTATAAGTTCAGTAAAAACTCTTTTTTTTTTACGTTTAATATATTTCCTTTTTTTAGTTTCTCTCTTCTTTTTTTTAAGAAGATTCAATTTAAAAAAGATACTTATACCAATTGTTGGTGGGGTTTCCCTGATTTTGTTTGTATATGGTATCCTTCAAAAAATTATCCTATTTCCTTATTATTTAAGAAACTTAGCTAATGAAAATAATTTCTATTCCCAGGCTTTTAAAACAAGATTGGAGACAGGAAGAGTTTTTTCATTGTTCACATTACCTTCTTTATATGCAATTATATGTGCAGTATTGATCTTATTTATTTTTTACTATTTTTTAAAAACAAAAAAAAATAGGATTTTTTGGGCTATATTATTAATTTTAGGTATAATTAATATAGTTTTAACCCAATCTTTTGGGGGGATTTTATATTTATCCATCGGTGTTTTAATTTATCTTTTCTTATCAGGAATTTTAAGTTTCAAGTATATTGCACCTGTTGTTATGGTTTTATTTCTCTTTTTTTTTATAGTAACAGGATTAAGATATTCAGAGGCAAAAGAGCTTGAACCCATTAAATTAAGATTATCAAACTGGGAACAGGCTTATAGAACAATAAAATCCAGCCCCATTTTGGGAATAGGGCTTGGGAATTATGAATCAAAAATCTCTTATTTTACTTTTCCAGGGGAGGCAAAGTCTATTTATGCACACAATTTTTTCCTTCAGTTTATTTCAGAGCTGGGTATAATTATTTCTTTTTTTATTTTATTGATTTTATTTTTGTCAATAAAGAAGTTAAAACCTGAAAATTCTAAAGAAAAGGTTTTATATATTTCAGCTTTTATTATTATGCTGGTTTACAATTTAATTGATATTGGGTTTTATTTCTTTTCTGCTGGAATAGTAACTGTTGTGCTTCTTTCTCAAATATATGAAAAGAGGAGTGAAAAATATAAGCTAAACCTTAGTATTCTTGTTATATTATCAATTTTATTAATTGTGCAGACTTTTTCAGATAATTATCAAAAAAAAGCAAATTTTCTTTTAAGTCAGAAGAGTTTTGAAGAAGCGGAAGTTTTTTATAAAAAGAGTCTTAAAGTAAATCCATTTAATTTTAAATCTATTACTGGTTTAGGAAATATTAATTTAATTAAAAAAAACTACTTTGAATCTGAAAAGTATCTGAATAGATCATTAAAATTATATCCAGATTCTGCTTTTGCTAATTACTTGAAATCAAGAATTGATTTTAATAAAGAACACTTTTTAAATTCTTTATATCATGCAAATTTAGCATTTAATAAAAATAGATTAAATTATGAATACAAGAGGTGGTATGAGTTTATCAAGAATAATATACAGATTGAACTCAGTAAAACAGGAATTTGAGTTTTTTATAATTCTGAGTTGGATTCTTTTTTTTCCTAAAAAAGGATCTCTTTTTTATTTTTTGATATTTGCAGTCTTGATTATTTTATTTTCTATTAGGAATATTTATTCCATGAAAAATATAGGAGAGTCTTTCTTTTTTTACATTCTTGTACTCTTTAATTTATTATTCATAATCACTATATTTTTTTCATCTTATAAGCTCAACTCAATTCTTCTCTTTTTAGACATTTTTCTTATTTGTATTTATTTTGCATTATTTTTTTATGATAAAAATGATGAACAGAAATATTTCTTTTTGATTTTGTATTTAATATCTCTTTTTTCTTTTATAAATATTCTTAATTATTCTTTTTCAATATTTGAGGAGAAAAATCTTTTTTTCTCAAATCCAATTATGCAGGGGCTTATTTCTGGTATTGGTTTGCTTATAGCTTTTTATTATATATTAAAAAGATTCAATTGGGTTTTTTTTGTGTTGCTGATTTTAAATTTAGCAGGAGTTTTTATTTCAGCCTCAAAAGCAGCCTTTATAGGAGTTGTGGTTTTTTCCTTTATAATGATTATTCTTAAAAGAAAGAAATTGATCCCCTTTTTGATAATACTAATTATATTGACATTTATTATTCCAAATCCCATAAAAAATATGTTTGAGTTTTCATTAACAAAGGACCCATATGCTTTTAATAGAATTGATATATGGAAAATGTCTGTAAATATTTTTAAAGATAATTTTTTACATGGAGTAGGACTCGGAAATTTTTCTGAGGTTTCAAAAAAATACAATTTTAAGCAAATAAAGGGACCTGCAAATTATTTCAAGGTTCCTCGAATTCCTCACAATGATTATTTGAAGCTTTTGTGTGAAACAGGTATATTTGGATTGATAATTTTACTTCTATTTATATTTTTTATTTTAAAAAAGATATTTTCCTCTTCTTTATTTAATATATCAAAGGTGGTAATTCTTTATTTATTATTTAATGCATTTTTGTTTAACATAATGTTTCATCCATTTTTCTTTTTCATTTTTATCTTTTTGTTGAAGAATTTGTTTGAGGAAAATATCAGATTTAAAAGTATAAATAAATATTTTAAGTTAATATTTTCACTCTTATTAATTTTCATTTTGTTAGTTGTCTATTTTGTTCCTTATATATCCAATAATTTAATTGAAAGCTCAAAAAAAAACAAAAATTTTGTAGAGGCTTTTAACTTATTGAAGAGATCAGAGTATTTAAATCCTTTAGATTATCGAGTATATTATCGCAAGTCTTTACTGCTATATAATTATTTTGAGAGAAAATCGGATTTGGATTCTTTTTCTTATGCTTTGAGAAATATAAAAAAAACTCAGATGTTAAATAAACATTTTATTGACTCTTATTTATTAGAATCTGATTTATATCTTGAAGTGTTAAAAAAACAACTTAAGTATGCTTCTATGGATAATGAGATTATTGCTCCATTGATAAAAGCTGAGTTTTATGCACCATTTGATCCATTCATTAAATTAAAAAAGGCTAAAATTTATTTTGAATTTAATAAAAAGAATCTTGCAAAAAGAGAAGCTATAAAAGCTTTAGAGATAGAACCTGAATTTATATCAGCTCTATATTTTCTTCACAATAGATTTAATTATTTTTCTAATAAAGAGAAATTTGAAATTAGAATAGATAAAATTTTAGCTAAGGCTAAAAATTTAAATTACCAACCTGGAACATATTTGGATAATTTATTTAAGGTCCCACAGAAATAAAAGAAAGAATTTAATATGGAAATATTTATTGGTTTATTTATATGATTTTAAAAACAAAGAGATTGTTTTTTCTGAAAATCGGTTTTAGAGTTTTCATAAAAGAGGAGAATTTTTTCAATTCATCCTTACTCATTCTTTTATAATCCTTTTGAAGGCGTATGAATTCCCCCATATTAAATATAATGAAGTTGATTTTGTTTTTTTTTAATTCATTAATAAATTCTTTTTTGTTATTACTATTTTCTAAATATCTTTTCAAAATCGAGTAATCATATGGAGAAGATACCTGATAGGCACGCTTTAGATAAAAATTCCTGGATTCTCCAACAATAAGGATTTTTGATCCCTCCGGGGAGTTTTTATTGATAAAAGATATTGCAGGATAAGTTGGAAAGAATAAAGTTTTGTATTCTTCAATATTAAATTTTCCTGAAATAAGATAATGTGAACGAAAAACACGTTCCATCAAAGCAAAAGATGTTAAGAAATTTAAAAAAATAATAATAAAAAAGATATATTTCATTATTTTTTTTAATTGAGATTCATACGCAATTACAACATATATTGATAGAAATAAAAAAGCAATATACCAGCAACGGATACTCATCTTAAAGAAAGCTCCAACAAAAATCGTTAATAAGGAAAATATAAGTAAGAAGTAATTTTTTTCTTTTTTTAGTATAAGAAATGGTAAAAAAATCAAAAACAAAGCTCCAACAATTCCACCTGAGCCTAATTGAGAAAAGGATATGTTGTAAGGGAATTTAATCATATCCTTGAAAGAGTGAAATACCTTGCTTGTATCTTTTGTCATTACAGCAGACCTTGAAGAATCCCAGAATTCACTTTTAAAAGAGTTGTGGAAAAATGGGTAAACCGGATTATTTGTAAAATTGTAATTTTTTACCATTAATGGTAATAACATCCCTAAAACAATCAATCCAAAGATAATTGCTTTTTTTGAATTAAACCATTTTTCTTTTATAAATATGGCAATGAAAAAGATTCCCAGGGGAATTATATTTGTATATTTCACACCTATACTGAAGCCCCAGAATATAGCAGATACATTCACCCTTTTTTTTAAAAAATATTTTATTCCAATAAAAATAAAAAATGCACTTAAAAGATCATTCTTAACTATTGTTATAAGAAAAATGCTCATTGGCATAGAGATTATGGTTAACAATAATATATTTCTCTTCTTTATTTTAAAATTTTTAATTGCAAAATCTATTATAGAAAATATTAAAATCATACCTATAAAAAAGTGGAAAAAACGAGGGACCATATCCCCAGCAAAAACAGATGGTATTAATGAAATTTCATAATATATAGAAGTATTTGCATATAAAAATTGGGAAGCTGAAATAAACCCGGAATTTTGGAGATATAAATTTGGTATTCCAAGATGAAAAACCAGGGTGTCATAAAAAGAGGATGGTAGAGAAGCATATATTAAAGGGAAAATGAAAATAATGTATTCAAGGGAAGGTCTTTTAGTAAAAGAATTTATTGTTTTATTAAAATTTGATTTATGATTTTTGATAATAAAAAAGAGAATTATTATTGGAATTAAATAAAAAATTGTAATAATCCAGCCTGAAAGGATTTTAAAGAATGATATTACAAAGAAGAAAAATGTTGTGAAAATTAACCCTGTGCCAAAGCTTTCTAATACTCCAATTTTCCCCTTATTAAAGATTTTTATAAAGAAAAAGCCATATATAAATATTTCAAAAATTAATAAAAGGGCCTTTAGAAATGGAACAATTATATAGATAGAATATTTAAGAGAAAATGCATTAAGGGTTACTAAAATTGCAAAGATAATAAGAGTGTTTGTTATAAATTTATTTGATTTAATATTATCAATATTCATGTTATCTCATAAAAATCACTTTAAACCCTGCTTTTGTCTTTCTTTTAAATTCTCCAAAAGAACTTATTTTGAACAGACTTTTAATTATATAGGATGGTCTTGTATAAAATGTTTTGTACCCTTTTGCAAGAAGCTTTTCAAGCTCTTGTCTTGTAAAATTTTCTTCCCAGCATGGAGGTTCAAAATTTTCATCCGGGTTTTTAGCAAATTCTTTCCATACATCATTTTTAAAGACTCCTTTTGATAAAGCCTGAAAATAAATATCCGTTGCAGGAAATGGAGTAAGTATGGTCATATGAACAAAATCAGGTTTTAACCATTTTGATACTCTGAAAGTTTCAAAAATATCTTCTATTGTTTCATTGGGAGAACCTATCATAAAATAAGCTAAAGTCTGGATTTTATATTTCTTTGTAAGTTCAAATATTTCTTTTGCTTTTTGTAATGTAATACCTTTTCTCAAAACTTTGAGAATTTTTTCTGTTCCTGCTTCAATGCCGTAATGTATTCCCCTGCACCCTGCTTTTTTTAATAATTGCAATAATTCTTCATCAAGAGTATCAACTCGAGCTCTTATATCAAAACCAATATCCAGCTCTTTCTTTATTATTAATTTACATATTCTCTTTACTCTATCTTTTCTTACTGTAAAAGTGTCATCATAAACTAAGAATTCATGTATTCCCAGTTTTAAACATTCCTCAATTTCCTGTACAACTCGTTCAGCACTCATTGCCCTGAATATATTTCCAAGATGAGGTCTGTTGCAAAATGAGCATTTATATGGGCAACCCCTACTTGTGAAAAGTGTTGTTATTGGGGTTCTTTTAGCTAAAATAGAGGTGTACTTTTTATATGGAGTTAATTCTCTTTTTGGAAAAGGAAGTTTGTCAAGTTCATTTTCAGGAATCAAACCAGGCAATCCTGTATGTACTATAGTCCCATCTTTATTCTTATATACAAGACCTTTTATCTCTTTTAATTTTTCGAAATTATCTATATTATCTATAAGTTTAGCGAATATCTTTTCACCCTCGCCTAAAACCACGAAA
>Ga0209121_10004915_pt1 | contig 12316 bp, 13 predicted proteins | sample Cruoilmetagenom3_FD_187292 | JGI IMG/M metagenome (GOLD analysis project Ga0209121, IMG submission 187292) | Oil polluted marine microbial communities from Coal Oil Point, Santa Barbara, California, USA - Sample 3 (SPAdes) (version 2) | ecosystem: Environmental > Aquatic > Marine > Oil seeps ... | reverse complement strand
ATAAACTTCGCATTTTGCAGGATCTTGCTCAGAACAATCGGAAAGTTTTCCAGGTAAACCACCTATACTCATTACCGTTTTTCGCTGTACCATTTCACGTGCCTTCTGAGCAGCATGACGAGCCTGAGCAGCTAATATTACTTTCTGAACAATTGTCTTAGCATCGTCTGGATTTTCTTCTAAGTAATCTGTTAACATTTCAGAAACAGATTGACTTACCGCAGCAGAAACCTCTCTGTTTCCTAATTTAGTTTTTGTCTGACCTTCAAACTGTGGCTCTTGTACTTTTACCGAAATAATAGCTGTTAGTCCTTCACGGAAATCATCACCAGCAATATCAAACTTTAACTTGTCTAACATCCCAGAACCATCCGCAAATTTCTTAAGTGTATGCGTTAATCCACGACGGAAACCAGATAAGTGTGTTCCACCTTCGTGAGTATTAATATTGTTTACATAAGAGTGTAAATTTTCAGCATAAGAAGTATTGTATATCATAGCTACCTCAACTGGCACTCCATTCTTTTCACCTTCAAAAGCAATAACATCTTTCATTAAAGGCTCTCTTGTAGCATCTAAGAACGTAATAAATTCTTTAAGTCCTTCTGTAGAATGAAATGTTTCACCTTCGAAAGTACCATCCTCTTTTGTATGACGTTTATCTACTAAATGAACCGTAATCCCTTTATTCAAATAGGCTAATTCTCTTAAACGACTTGCTAAAGTATCGTAGTTATACTCTAAAGTTTGTGTAAAGATTGTTGAATCTGGTCTAAAAGTTACTGTTGTACCTCTTTTGTCAGTAACTCCCGTTTGTTTTACAGGATACATTACCTTACCACGTTCGTACTCTTGCTCATAGACTTTACCTTCTCTAAAAACGGTTGCTTTTAAATGCTCAGATAAAGCATTAACACAACTTACACCAACACCATGCAAACCACCAGATACTTTATAAGAATCTTTATCGAATTTACCACCAGCACCAATCTTAGTCATAACAACCTCTAATGCAGACACCCCTTCCTTTTTGTGTATATCTACAGGAATTCCACGTCCATCGTCTTCAGTTGTAATAGAATTATCTTCGTTAATAGTTACGGTAATATTATCACAATGACCAGCTAAAGCTTCATCAATAGAGTTATCTACAACCTCATATACTAAATGGTGCAATCCACGAGTACCAACATCTCCAATATACATAGATGGACGCATTCGTACATGCTCCATTCCTTCTAATGCCTGAATACTATCTGCAGAATAATTGTGCTTGTTAAATTCTTCTTTCTTTTCGCTCATTATTTTGAATAATTTTTAGTTCGATTTATGGCATAAAAAAATGACACAATTGTATCATTTTTGAATACTAACAAATATACGAATTAAAGAGGCTTTTTTAAAGCTTTTCATCCAATATAGACGATAATTATCAACATTTGTTAATTACTTAAAAATCGCTTAAATCGCATAAAAAGCATCTTAAATTAGATTTTGAAGATTTTAATCGACTTCTTTATATTGAAAATACACAAAGTGGCTTAGAAGTGATTTATTTCTGTAACTATTTACTTAAAACAATCCTTAAAGCGTCTTTTTTTTAGCGCGCTTGTAATGCACCAACATATTATGATTAATATCATTTTTTTACCGAGGATTATACACGACCTTATAAGCTAGTATTAACTAAAAAACCACTATTATGAATCCTCCTTTAATGTTTACTATTATTTTTATTTTATTTCTATTCGCAGGAATTAGAATTGTATTTGAATATAAAAGAGCTCTAAAATTTAGATTTGGAAAATACGTAGGGACTTTAAAACCAGGTTTTAGATGGATTATTCCTTTAATTGAAACCATACAGATTGTAGATATTCGAGTTATTACTATTAACGTGGTATCACAAGAGGTAATGACAGAAGATAATGTACCATGTAGTATTGATGGTGTGGTGTTTTTTAAGATTATTGATCCTGAAATGGCTGTCTTAGAAGTCGAAGAATATCAATTTGCTATAACACAGCTTTCTCAAGCTGCTTTAAGAGACGTTTGTGGTAAAGTTGAATTAGATACCATCCTCTCGAAACGAGAAGAATTGGGAAAAAATATAAAAAGCATTGTCGAGGTTGAAACTAAAGAATGGGGAATAGATATTATTGATGTAAAGATAAAAGACATACAATTACCAGAAAACATGAAACGCATGATGGCAAATCAAGCTGAAGCTGAACGTTCTCGACGTGCACGAATAATCTTAGCTCAGGCCGAAGAACAAGCTGCAGGCGCCTTACTAAATGCTGGTAAACAAATAGATAAATCACCATCGGCAATTAAATTGAGATTGTATCAGACCCTGTCTAATATTGCTGCCGAAAAGAATTCAACCATACTATTTCCATTTCCAGAAGAGGCATTACCACATAAAACAAAATCCTCTAATTGATAAATATTTCATTAAATGAATAAAAAAGCCAGTTTAAAAACTGGCTTTCGTTTATGTATATAATAATAAAATTAATTAATACGCTTCATCATGCACATTGGCTATCGCTCTACCCGAAGGATCGTTCATGTTTTTAAATGCTTCATCCCATTCTAAAGCAATTGCGGTACTGCAAGCCACACTTGCTTCTTGTGGCACACTTAATGCAGCTGCATCACTTGGAAAGTGTCCTTCAAAAATTGCTCTGTAATAATACTCTTCTTTGTTTAACGGAGTATTAATTGGGTATCGGAATTTAGCATTTGCTAATTGTTCATCAGTCACTTCCTTATCTACTAATTCTTTCAACGTATCAATCCAACTGTAACCTACTCCATCACTAAATTGTTCTTTTTGTCTCCATGCTACACTTTCTGGTATCATGTCTTCAAATGCTTTGCGTACTACCCATTTTTCCATGCGTTCTCCGTTAATCATTTTATCTTTTGGGTTGATACGCATTGCAACATCCATAAATTCTTTATCCAAAAATGGCACACGACCTTCAATTCCCCAAGCCGCTAAACTTTTGTTTGCTCGTAAGCAATCGTACATGTGTAATTTATCCAATTTACGAACGGTTTCATCATGAAATTCCCTCGCATCTGGCGCTTTATGAAAATATAAATACCCTCCAAAAATTTCATCAGCACCTTCACCAGATAACACCATTTTAATTCCCATCGACTTAATAACTCTCGCCATTAAATACATTGGAGTCGAAGAACGGATAGTCGTTATATCGTAAGTTTCAATATTATAAATTACATCTCTTATAGCATCTAAACCTTCTTGAATGGTGAATTTTATTTCGTGATGCACAGTACCAATAAAGTCTGCCACTTTTTTCGCTGCAGCCAAATCTGGAGAACCTTCCAATCCAACTGAGAATGAATGCAATTGTGGCCACCATGCTTTTTCTTTATCATCAGCTTCTACTCGTCTTTCAGAATATTTTTTTGCTATAGCAGAAGTAACTGAAGAATCTAAACCACCAGACAATAAAACACCATAAGGTACATCACTCATTAACTGTCTATGCACAGCATCTTCAAGCGCTTGTTTTACTTCTGCAATACTTGTTTCGTTGTCTTTAACAGCATCAAATTCGGTCCAGTCGCGTTTATACCATTTTACAAATTCGCCATCTTTACTAGACATGTAATGTCCTGGAGGGAATAACTCTATTTTAGTACAGATTCCTTCCAATGCCTTTAACTCAGAAGCAACAAAGAAGGTTCCATTTTTGTCCCAACCAATATATAATGGAATAATTCCCATATGATCGCGAGCAATAAAATACTCGTCCTTTTCTGTATCGTAAATAGCAAAACCAAAAATACCGTTCATATCATCTACAAAATCAGCACCCTTTTCTTGGTATAAAGCTAAAATCACCTCACAATCACTTTCCGTTTGAAAGTCATAATCAGGAATCTGGGCGCGTAATTCTCTATGGTTATAGATTTCGCCATTTGCTGCTAAGATTATTTTTTTATCTGGACTAAACAAAGGTTGCTTCCCAGAGGCTGGATCTACAATTGCTAAACGCTCATGCGCCATTATTACTTTATCATCACTGTAAATTCCACTCCAGTCTGGTCCACGATGACGTATTGTTTTTGCCATTTCTAAGACCTGAGATCTTAAATCGTCAGTCTTTTGTTTTATATCGAACGCACATACTATTCCGCACATAACTTTTAATTTTGTTATTAATTATGGTACAAATATGATATTAAAGTTTCAATTGATAAATATATAATCATGAAATGGTTTCAATTTAAAACTTTAAAATCTATTTTATATAATATATAGAACTAATATTATTAAAATGAGCACAATTAGCTTTCAAATTATAAATTTTAATATTTCCTTACGACATAATCCACGTATTATACTTTAAATTTAACCCAACTAAACATTTAAACTTATTATGAAAACATCAAAACTAATTACCACTATCGCTTTTGCATTTATGATGCTTATTTCTTTTAACGCTGAAGCACAAAAATTTAGAGGCTTAGACAAAAGTCCAATGGACGCAGCTTCTTTAGGTAGAGGAAGTGACCAATTAATTAAAGTGTATTACAGTAGACCTCAATTAAAAGGAAGAGATGCAAAAGAATTAACTCAAAAAGATAAAGTTTGGAGAACTGGTGCTAATGAAGCCACTCAAATCATTCTTTATAAAGAAATGAGATTAGGCGAAACAAACTTAAAACCAGGCACATACTCTCTATTTACTATGCCAGGAGATAAAGAATGGAATATCATTATAAGTTCAGATTTAAATAATTGGGGAGCATCTGGTTATAGCGAAGAAAATACAGTTGCCAGCTTATCAGTTCCTGTTACAGAAGGCGAAGAATCTTTAGAGGCATTTTCTATTACTTTTTCAAAGGCAGAAGATGGTCCAGTAATGCATATGGGTTGGGGAACAATTAGAGTTGCCGTTCCTTTTGCTGAATAAAAATATTCCTTAAAAAAAACGCCTTGAGAAATCGAGGCGTTTTTTTATTGTTTTTTTAATTACAAAATATTAAATAATAGAAATAAGCATCTATAAAGCTTCTATATGCGCCCAATTTTCGCCAGTTTTAATTCGTCGCAACTGCATTGTTGTAACACCAAAACGTCTAGCAATTATTTTCAACCTAGTTCTGCGATTTGGATCGTTTAAAATCTTTTTTAACCGTCTTACATCATTTTCTGAGAGTTTTGCTGATGTCAATCTCTCAGGTTTTTTGTAATTTGGATTACTAAATTGATGAATCTCTTTCTCTCTCCTTGTCGTCCATTTTAGATTGGAGATATGATTATTTAATTTATTATAATCTAAATGAATCACAAATTCTCCATCATTAGGTTTTAAGAAATGTTGGGCTAAAATTTTGTGTAAGTAAAATGTTTTAAACTTTCCTTTTTCTACCTTTTTTACTCTAAAATACATATAACCATGCATGTTATAAGGTTCAAAAAGAGACTCTTTACCATCTTTTGTTCTAATTATACGTCCGTGAGATGATAAACTATACTTCTCATCAGGGTGAATAGAATCATCAAAGACAGCAGTCTCCCATTGTTCTTTATAGAAATCGCGTATCATTTGTTATTATTAAGGGTTCAACAAATATAAGAATAACAAAACAACTTAGAGTTTAAGGAATATTCAAATATTTATGTGTTTGTAGAGACACTTTCCATTTAGGATTTGCCATCACATAATCTACAATTTGAGGCATCATTTTATCACGCTTGCTCCACTCTGGTTGTAGGTATAAAATGCAATCTTTATTTGTTTTTGCCGCTTGTTCTTCAGCAAACTTAAAGTCGTCTTTATTGTAGATGATGCACTTAAGCTCATGTGCCTTTTCATAGACTTCTTCAGTTGGTAATTTCATCTTTTTGGGAGAGAGACAAATCCAATCCCATTCACCTGTTAATTTATAAGCACCAGATGTTTCAATATGTGTCTGTACACCTTGTGCTTTTAGCTGTGTTGTTAACGGATTCATGTCCCACATTAAAGGCTCACCACCTGTAACCACAATAATGTCGCTATATTTTACAGCATTCTCAACGATTTTAGTCGTCTCCGTGGCAGGATGCAATTCTGGCAACCAACTTTCTTTAACATCGCACCAATGACAACCAACATCACAGCCACCAATTCTAACAAAATAAGCTGCAGTTCCTTTATGAAAGCCCTCTCCTTGTATAGTGTAAAACTCTTCCATTAAAGGTAACAAATGACCTTTATCTATAAGTGCTTGTTTTTCTCGTCTTGTCATAGTTGACAAAGATAGTTCTAAAAGTTAAAAATATGAAGTTGAAAGTGCTAACTTTATTTAGCAGCAATTACATCAATCTCAATACTTGCTCCACCAGCTAAACCAGAAGCTGCAAAGGTTGTTCGAGCAGGTTTTTTTGTAAAATATTGTGTATAAACCGAATTGAATGCCATAAAGTCATTAATATCTTTTAAAATCACAGTGCACTTTACCACATGGTCTAATGATAAACTATGATGTTCTAAAACTGCTTTTATGTTTTCAATGACTTGTTTCGTTTCTGGTTTTACACCACCAGATACTAATTGACCTGCCTTATGATCCTTACCTATTTGTCCTGTTAAGAATAATAGGTTATCAGTTTCTACAGCATCACTAAAAGGCACATTAGCACGACTTGGCTCATGTGATTTGTGGAAAGTGATTTCTGAATTCGAATTTTGACAAGACTGAAAACTAATCAAAATAAAAAGGCTCAAAATTGAAAATACTGACTTCATAATAATAGGTTTTAAACTTGACTAAAATTACATTATTTTTATGCAAACTTTTTGACTGATGAGTAAAACGGAGGATTTCTTAAAACATATCACTGAAGGCAACACAAATAAAGGTGAATATATCACTTTAGGTTCTGCAATGCTAGATGGTGAAACTATTAAAAATGCATTTGTTAATGTGCCATTAAAAACCATGAACAGACATGGTCTTATTGCTGGTGCTACTGGTACTGGTAAAACCAAAACGTTACAAGTTTTAGCTGAGAATTTATCAGAAAAAGGAGTGCCGGTTTTATTAATGGATATAAAAGGTGATTTAAGTGGATTGGCACAACCAAGTCCTGGTCATCCAAAAATTGATGAACGTCACGAAAAAATAGGTTTACCTTTTGATGCTAAAGCATTCCCTGTGGAAGTGATGTCCTTATCAGAACAAGACGGTGTACGCTTAAGAGCAACCATCAGTGAATTTGGACCTGTTTTAATTTCTAGAATATTAGGTGTTACTGAAACACAAGCTGGTATTATATCAGTAATATTTAAATACTGTGACGACAATAAATTACCATTATTAGATCTTAAAGATTTCAAGAAAATCTTACAATACGCAACTGGTGATGGTAAAAAAGAGTTTGAAGAATCTTATGGTCGTATTTCATCCTCTTCAACAGGAGCAATTTTAAGAAAATTAGTAGAAATTGAACAGCAAGGTGGAGATGTCTTTTTTGGTGAAAAATCGTTTGAAACAGATGATTTATTGCGCGTAGATGACAATGGACGTGGTTATATTAATATTATTAGATTAACCGATATTCAAGATAAGCCTAAACTATTTTCAACATTTATGTTGAGTTTACTAGCCGAAATTTATTCTACGTTTCCTGAACAAGGAGACAGTGGACGACCTGAGCTAATAATGTTTATTGATGAAGCACATTTAATTTTTAATGAAGCATCTAAAGCCTTATTAAATCAGATTGAAAGTATTGTAAAGTTAATTCGTAGTAAAGGAGTTGGTCTATATTTTGTAACCCAAAATCCTACGGATGTACCAGAAGCAGTATTAAGTCAATTGGGATTAAAAGTACAGCATGCGCTTAGAGCATTTACTGCTAAAGACAGAAAAGCAATTAAACTAACTGCACAGAATTATCCAGATACCGAATACTACGATACGGCAGAAGTATTAACCTCTTTGGGTATTGGTGAAGCTTTAGTTTCTGCATTAAACGAAAAAGGAAAACCAACTCCATTGGCTGCAACAATGATGCGTGCACCTATGAGTCGTATGGATATATTAACCGAAGGTGAGTTAAGCAGTTTGTTAGGAGATTCTAAATTAGTGCGTAAATACAATGAAGAAATTGATAGAGAAAGTGCTTATGAAATGCTCAATAAAAAAATAGAGCAAGCGGAAGCTGAGGAAGCCAAAGAAAAAGCGAAAAAAGAAAAAGAAGACCTTAAAAAAGCAGAATCTAAAAGACGCTCTAGCAGTCGAAGAAGTAGCTCTCGTCAAAACCCAATTGTTAAAGTGCTATCTAGCCCGACTGTAATAAGAAGTGTTTTGGGGATTTTAACCAAACTACTCAAATAATTTAAACCTAAATCTATTATGAAAAACATCTTATATGTTGTGCTTATCTGCATACTTTTAGTTGCGAGTTGTACTAAAGACTCAGCTCCAGATCCATTTTTAATCGAAAAGACTCATATCGGATTACTTACCGATTCTACTCAAGTTAAAGACTTAGAAGCAATATTTAGCAATGATTCTGTAGTAAGATATATTGCAGGAGACGAATTTACAGGCTCAGTAAATACCATTGAAGTGTATGAAAAAAGTGGTGTCAAACTTCTAAACTTATCTCCAAAGGAAGCATTAGATTCTACATCTGTAATTTCTAGCGTGCATATAATTGATAAGCGTTATAAAACTGAAAAAAATATTTCTACATTAAGTACGTTTAAGGACATAAATGAAACTTATAAAGTTTCTAAAATTGATAACCTCATTAATTCTATCGTAGTTTCTGTAAATGAAATAAACGCTTCTTTTACAATTGATAAAAAAGAATTACCAGCAAGTTTGCGTTTTGATATGGATATAACTATAGATCCTATTCAAATTCCAGGTAAAGCGAAAATTAAGTTTTTTATGGTGCATTGGTAAAAGCAGTAAGCAGTAAGCAGTAAGCAGTAAGCAGTAAGCAGTAAGCAGTAAGCAAAATGAAAAAATATAAAATTCAAGATTCACCATTTATAGTTCCTACCGATGATGGTAAGATTATAAAAGAACATTTTGGAAATGCCACTGATGGTAACTCCGAAATTAGTATTGCACATATGGTAGCACCTGCTGGTTGGTCTGAACCTTTTCAAACTCCAGAATTTGATGAATATACGTTTATCATTAAGGGTAAAAAGCAATTTATAATTGATAACGAAATCATTATACTAGAAGCTGGTCAATCTATTAAAGTAGAAAAAAACACACGATTGCAATATTCTAACCCATTTACTGAGCCATGCGAATATTTAGCCATTTGTTTACCAGCTTTTTCAATAGATTCCGTAAACAGAGAAAACGAATAATATGAGCAGTTTTGTTATTAAATCTATTGGCAATGTCCTAAATGCTACAAGCTATATTTCGTCTAAATATGCTTCAAAAAAAGCAGTAAACTTATTTTCTTCACCTAGAAAAGGTCGTTATACCGAGCCTCAAAAACAAATTATAAATTCTGCCCATTTTGAAGAATTAAACTATGATAATACAAATATCGCAACCTATCGTTGGGCTGGCAAAGGTAAAGTCATTTTATTGGCTCATGGTTGGGAAAGCAATACGTCGCGTTGGGATTATATACTAGAAGATTTAAAAGCACAAGACTATAATATTATCGCTTTAGATGCCCCAGCTCATGGTGACTCTGGCGGAAAACAACTTAATGCCGTTATATATTCTGAATGTATAAATGTTGTTGCTAAAAAATTCAAACCAGAAATTTTAATAGGTCATTCTGTTGGTGGCATGGCAAGTGTTTTTTGTATGCATAATCATCAATTACCTTCTGTAAAAAAAATGATTTTGCTTGGTGCACCAGCACATTTTACAGGTTTATTTTCTCGATATAAAATTATGATGGGTTACAATAACCGAATTTCAAATGGCTTAGACAAAATTGTTTTAGAACATTTTGGTAAACCATTAAGTTATTTTTCTGCTGCTAATTTTACCGAAACTATTAAAGCAAAAGGTTTAATTATTCACGATAAAAAAGATAGAATCATTCCTCACGAAGATGCACAACTATTTGCTAATCGCTATAAAAATTCTGAATTGATTACCACGAAAGGTTTTGGTCATAGTTTAACCAATGACTCGTTGACACCAAAGATTATTGATTTTATTAATTGTTAATCTTTATCATACCTTTACACCATGTCTGAAGATTTAAAACGCCTAAACAAATACCTCAGCGAAGCTGGTTACTGCTCTCGTCGCGAAGCTGATCGATTAATCGATGCTGGTCGTGTTACTATAAATGACGTCATTCCAGAAATGGGCACAAAAGTATCGTCAGGTGATGTTGTTAAAGTTGATGGTGATATTATTGGAAGTAGAAAACAAGATTTTGTCTATTTAGCATTTAATAAACCAATTGGCATTGTCTGTACTACAGACACAAGAGTAGAAAAAGACAATATCATTGACTATATTAATTATCCAAAACGTATTTTCCCTATTGGGAGATTAGACAAACCTAGTGAAGGACTCATCTTGCTTACTGATGATGGAGATATCGTAAATAAAATATTACGCGCTAGTAATAATCACGAAAAAGAATATATTGTAACTGTAGATCATCCCATTTCTCAAACTTTTATTCAGCGCATGGCTGGCGGCATTTATCTAGAAGATTTAGGCAAACACACTAAAAAATGTGAAGTTAAAAAGATAGATAAATATACTTTCAGTATTATTTTAACTCAAGGATTAAATAGACAAATCCGTAGAATGTGCGAGTACTTAAATTACGAAGTACAAACCTTAAAACGTGTTAGAATAATGAATATAAAACTTGATATGCCCTTAGGACAATATCGAGAATTGACAAAAGAAGAGTTTAAAACACTTAGTGAATTAATTCTTGAGTCTAAAAAAACTTTTGAAGCTAGTCAGCGCACACCTCGAAAAAATAGACGTTAATTAAATCCTAATTAACTATCATATTGGGTTATTGATTTTTAATTTTAAGAAAATCAACTCATCATGAAACCAATATTATCGCTCTTTTTACTATTCTCAATTTTCATTTTTTTTCAAAACAAATACTCAGTTTCTGATACTAATCCTTATAGATTACCAAACCCAGATGCACCTTAACAAATAAAAGATTATCAATCACTAATTGGTAAATGCAATTGCAAATCTGTTTCGCGTAACCAAGATCAAAGTTGGGCAAATTCAGTTGATATGACTTGGGAATGGAAATACATTATGAACGGATTGGCTGTACAGGACGAAACCATAAAAGAAGATGGATCGCATTCTAGAAGTATTAGACAGTTTAAAGCAGATAGTAGTAGATGGTATGTACATTATTATTCCTTAAAAGGTTTATCAACAACATTGCCAACTTGGGAAGGTGGTAAAAATGAAGATGGAAATATTATCCTTTATCGCGATAATACTGCTCCAAATGAAACAAAAGGCTGGTATAGATTAACATTCTATGATATTAGTGATTTAGGCTACAAATGGATTGGAGAATGAACAGACAAATCTGAAACAACAACTTTTGCAACTTGAAAAATTGATTGTAAGCGGGAAACTAAAACCATTTCAGATGTAGATATCATAAATAAAAAAACAGGAGCTCTCTCTAAAGCCGTAATGGCAGGATATCATGTTGCCATATCTAAAATGCACACAACTAATGGAAAGATTTTTCCAAATAACAGAAAAATACTCGCAGGCGAGGATAACATAAAAACCTATTATTACAGTATAAATATAAAACTCAAACCTACTTTAATAAATTTAGTTTGAATTTTTATTTCTTTAGATTTTACACTACTTTATTTCTTATTCTAAATTAGAATGAAGCACAGGTATTCCAATATCTTTTTTCATTTGAGCATAAAACATTAAATGCCTTTCATAATACATTAGAAGGTATACTTCTTTTAGTTTGCAAAATAATACATTGATTTTCAATCGCTTGTTTAACTCAAAAAGCACCTAAACAGAACTGTTCAATCCATAAAAATACCGTCTTGCAAATTAATAATCTGTATTAGTTGTAATGACATTTACAACATTATGTATTATGCAAAATCAATTACTATCTGTCGATCTTTTCTTAATAGCCTAGTTATAAGAAAATCTTAAAGAAATCTTAAAGAAATCTTAAAGAAATGTTATGATAGCTCAATGAAAATTACATGATTTTTATATATTGCAATATAAATTATTTTTATGCGGTTATTAATCAAGTTACTTATTGTTTGCTGTACTTTCTTTTATACTAATG
>Ga0209121_10004914_pt1 | contig 12317 bp, 9 predicted proteins | sample Cruoilmetagenom3_FD_187292 | JGI IMG/M metagenome (GOLD analysis project Ga0209121, IMG submission 187292) | Oil polluted marine microbial communities from Coal Oil Point, Santa Barbara, California, USA - Sample 3 (SPAdes) (version 2) | ecosystem: Environmental > Aquatic > Marine > Oil seeps ... | reverse complement strand
GACGCCGCCGGGTGAGCCCGTGGAGGAGGACCATGCCGAATCGTCGAACTCGCCGCCGCCTTTCCAGTTTTCACTGATATCGCCGATAGGAACAATCGCCCGCTTGTCGGCGTTCTCCGGCACGATGGCATCCGCCTGCTGCGGCGTGTCCTGCACGCGCGGATCGGAGCCGTCGAGCGTATAATAGATCTTACCCGTTGAGGTACTCATAGTTAGCCTATGAGTGCTGTTAATCTGTTCGACGGAATGGCTGAGTGTGGGGGGCTGGATGCTTGGGTACCACCCAACGTTTTTCAACTGGTTGAGCACAACGTTTGTTCGAGACGGAAGATAGTTCAGGACACGATTAATCTCAGGCCGCCAATGCCGATCTCTCGTGAAGGGCGTGGAACGCTTGGCATCGCCCCATCTTGCCGACTCGGCAATAATAGCCAGATCAATCTCGTCGGCACGGGCCTGAATCAGGGCATGCGAGATGTTCGGTGTCAGAAGGCCATTATTAAAGAAGTGTTTATAAACATGGTCGGCAAAGTGCATACGATAATCCTCATTGCTTGTAATAAGCTGCTCGTGAAGCCAGTGAGGATTGAAGTATCTGAACTGAGCGCCGGCTGAAGTAAATGGTGTTACCATGTTTTGTTCGCTTTGACTCACACCCAGGGTGTGTTCGTTGTCGTGATGGAACCACTTCCAGCCGTCGGGATTCCTGCGATTGTAGATGCCGTATGTGTTATTCGGTCTGTTGCCAAAGCGGGAACCGGGGCCGTCCCTGTCGCCGGTATAGTATTCAATGATCATAAAATCAATCAGGTTGTCCACATCAAGCAGCCTTTCGTAATCTGGGTTAGGTGTGCCGTCCGGATTCATTCCTTGAACTCTATAGTAAGCGGCATTGTCACCTAAGCCTGCCCTTGTCGCATCATATAGCCTGCGAAAAGCATCCAAATTGCCATCGGTGGCTATCATTGCGTTGAGGCCCTCCTCGCGTTCCATTTTTACGACATCGTAGTCTTCCTTATCACCGCCGAAATATGACTCGGCATACGAGGCTTCGGATCGCTCCTGAGTTTGGTGAAGACCCCAGTAGTGACCGTTAATGTAGAGGTGGTAGTACCGGCTTCTTGTATATGGATGTCCCATCAGGCCCTGAACGTCTCTGGAGTGTACCTCTCGAACCATAGTGTTCTGGCTGTCGCCGTCGCTCGCCCATGAATAGTTCTGACTGGTTCGTATATCAACGTTTTCGAATTCATCGGTGCCTTCATCTTCGAACAAAGGGAACCTAAGCTTTGATTCGCCATATTCTGCCCGGAAAAACAGCCGGAACGGATGTTTGGGATTATGAGGTCTTCGACGCCATCCGCCGCGTATTCGGAAGCCGGCATTAATCTGGAATCCTTCACTACCGTCAGGATTGAGCAGTTCCACGGAAACAGGCCGTTCCCACGCCCGCCCTTCCTGCATTGCGTTGACGTAAATGCCTGTAACCGGGTCGAAGAGGTTTTCCATATCTGTAACGAGTGAGAAACTGGGTACCGCCAGCAGTGAATCGTCCATCAGATTCTTATACTGAGGGTCGTTAACTACATCCGGATCCATGCCGTAATCAATGACCTGGCTATTAATGCTGCCCGTGGGCCAGCCGGGGCCCGGTGCTATACCTGTGGGGGATTGTCTTGACACATCGTTGACGAAGATATACGTGCGCGTCTTAATCTCCGAAGGTTTCCAGCCTGTCTTGACCGCATTTGCGCGAAGGCATGTAGTTTTTGTGATTAGGATTGGCTCGGTATATATCGTGCCGCTCGGCAGCCGGCCGTCGAGTGTATAAGGCTTAGACCCATCGAGAGTATAATAAATCTCCGCATCTTCGGTTTCGGTAGCGATTGTGATGTAGAAAGCCGCATCATAAAAACCGTGGTTGTGACTGAACTTTGGGGTATCGACCTGGTTCAGATATCCACCGCTATTTTCCGCTCCGGGACTGGGCAGATCGAAGAAACCCCAGTCATCGTTGCCATCGGGGTAGCGGCCGTAGGAGATATCCGTATTCTGATCGGGGAATATTATGCTGTCAATCAGGGTGACGCCGTCGTGGGCTTGGCCATCCTGTGGACTGTCGTCCTGGAGACTCCTTACGGAGAACAGAGCTATCTGCTCGCCATCGGCGTCGAGTTTGAAATTCGCATGCAGCCCGGCGTCGGTCGTATCGTTGTCGGCCCATATCAAAAGATACCCGCCGGCAGCGATGGTCGTTGCAGTAGGATTACTGCCTGGTATCCGCCATTTGGTTGGAGAGGACAGATTATCCGTCAGGTACATGCCGCCTATGTCAATGACATCAATTCCGTAGTTGTAAATCTCGATCCAGTCGTCGTACTGTCCCTGCGGATCCTGCAAGCAACTGCTGTTGGACGCCATAAACTCGTTGATAACAAGTGAAGTGTCCGCTGCTTTCACAGAGCCGATCAGAGATGAAAATATCAGGAGGTATAGGAATAAGTTTCTGATATACTTGTGCATACTTCCTTTCCTTATTGTTCGAGTATGCTTAAGGACAAACCGGGCCGATGTTTTTTAATCACACGAAGCATCAAACGGATTTCCGCATTCGAGCCAGTCTCCTGCTAAAATTGCAATATCCAGAAAGTTGACGTAGCAATCGCCGTTCAGGTCGCCCTTAAGCTGTTTTGTGCACTGAAATATAGTGAATATATCGTCGCTGGTATCGCTAACGGCGGCATTTAGCGGATCGCCGATGCGGATAAGGCACTGATTCGAGTCCACGACGGGAAGCGGATCCCACGTACATGAACCGGTGTTTTCCACCGTGTCGATTGTATGGAAGCTCTGACCGTTGTCAGTGGAGTACTCGATTTTAACGGTATCCAGTTCGACTCCTTCGAGTGTTTTGAAGTTGATTATGCAGGCGCCTGCTGCGAGAAGGTTCTCGCCGCCGTTGGGCGATAAGACAACAGGCCCGGGGCTGACGGTGTAACTCCAGAGATCGCCGGATTGGTATATACCTGGAATACTAAGGTCAACCGTATGGCGCTGCATCCATGTGAGAGTGACATTGAGGCCGTCGATTTCGGCTAAAACGTAGCCGTAGTTTGCGGCGTGGCTAATCTGCTCGACGGTATAGTAACTGTTATCGCCGGAGTAGGGAGGCGACCAGGCGTAAAGGCTCGCGCCGCCGGTGCCGATTATGTACTGATGAATGTCGTTGTCCGGATTGCCATCACCATCGTCAATGCGCGCGTGGTCGTAGAAATGGTCGTGACCGGTGAAGTACGTTCGTCCGCCGGAGTTCCTTATGCTTGCCCAGAACGCATCCCGCTCGGCCGGGCGATTGTCGAGGCAGTCGGCGTGCATCGCCCTGAAGGCAGGTTCGTGGCCGGCGATGAAGATATGCGGCTTGGTATTGGCGGCCAATTGAGCATCGAGCCATTCCTGGTTGACGACGTGGACGGTGTCGTGATTGATGCCGGCATATTGATCGAGCGAAACGATAAAGGCGTTTTTGTGCGTTACGGCGTACGTCATGTATTTCTCTGACGGTGGGCCGTTGTCGGGTAGCATTTGCTCAGGATAGAGCTCGTTGCCGAAGACGTTGAGCCAGCGGGTGGCGTGGTTATCCTCCGGATCGATGTCGGGCCGGATATAATAGCCCCAGACATCCATAATCTCGTGATTGCCTCGTGAGACATAAACGCCGATGCCGTCATTATAGACCGGCTCGGTCATCTCGACCCATGCCCAGAGCTCGGCTTCGAATCCTGCCGGGCCGATTGATCTGTAGCCGGAGACCAAGTCGCCGGGAAACAGCACGAAATCGACGTCCTGACTGAGTATTTCGGTTACAAGCTCGCCCAGAATGGTTTGCTGAATACCGTTAGATGAGCCCCTGGAGTCGCAGGTAACGATAAACTTCCACGGCTTCTCCGTAAGGAGTCCCGAGGACTGTGCGAGGCACATTGCCGGGAGGATTGCCAGAAGATAGAATACCACGTAGGGTATCCTACTGTGGAGGACGGCAAGTCTTAGGGACTCCTTGCGGAGAATAAACTTCGCTGGTCTTTCTTTTCTGATTTTTGAGGCCTCCTAAAAGTGTGAACGCTGTTTCTAAGCGAGATCCCTACGATCCGCTCAGGGTGAAGACGGTTTTTCCTTCATGGCGAGGTCAGACGAGGCATCCTGTTTCGTCAGCCAATCGGCCTGTCGATTCTGGTTGTCCAAAATGGCTCCTAAATCATTGGCATCTATCACGCCGTCGGGGTTGATATCGCCGATTAGATAACTGTCGGGCGATTTGGTGCTGTTTAGCATATTATAGAGCATGATAAGAAAATCTGCTTCGTTGACGATGCCGTCGGCGTTTATGTCGTACCAGAAGATATTGTCGGTTTCCTGCTTTTTCCGGACGTTCCATGCGACTGCGTAGCGCTGGCTGATGGCCGGTTCTTTCGCATCCTCGATATTACTAAACGAAATGATGATTTTGTAGTTTGTATATCCGGGGTCTGCGGCGATGTGAATGTGCTCGACGTTGTCAACGCTGCTGTCACTGTAGTCGAGCAGGTAATCGCTGTCGGGATTGCCCGGGTCGATAGCCCAGAGTTCGAGTCGGAGGTTGCAATCTTTTTCCGGGGCCGGCTCGAAGGGATATTCGGTGTTATAGTGCCTGTTCCATGTAGCCGTGGCTGTAATGAATTTACCGTCGGGTTCATCGAGGCGAATTTCGTACGTATTCTCCGGAGTTTGGGTTTTATCCAGCAGATTCAGGTCCCAGCCGTTCGTTGGAGCATCACCCGGCTCGAATACGCCCGCGACCAAATTTTCATAGGCACCGATCGCGTTGAGCATTCCGGCCCCCTGTACGTAGTCCAGCGGTGAGATGTGGTCGTCATCGGTTTGAAGTTCCCCTTTGTGCCAGTAGGGCAGCTTTGTCGCGGAATTCATTAGAATTGCCTTGATGACGCAGTTTCCGCCGTCCGGCGAGACGGCAGGGCTCAGGTTGGGATTCTCCCCGGCCTTTTGAACGAGCAGGCCGACTGCTCCGGCGACAACCGGCGCCGAGAAGCTCGACCAGTTGCCGGTTGGTTCGTAGCTGTTGGGCTCGTTCAACTCCGCCGCGAGGTAATTGCCGGGTGCGACAATGTCGGGCTTGCAGCGCCCGTTGTCAGTCGGCCCGGTGCTGGAATGCTCGGGGTAAGCAAGGGCAAAGTTGGCCAAATTAGTAGCGAGGTCTTCGGTGTTGACCGAATCAACCACACCTACACCGATGACGTTGGCTCCGGCGCCCGGATAAAAGACGGGGGCGTGTGAATCGGCTCCGTTACCTATACTGGCAACGACGACAATGCCGTAGGATTCTGCCAGCAGCTCCATGCCTCTTGTCCACGGCAGCTCGAATGGAAAGCCGAAGCTGGCAGTTACAATATCCGCATCGGGCGGAATCTGTGTGAATACATTGTTGAGCACGAAGTGCTCGAATTCATATATATCAGCCTGGGCTCGCGGTGCTGCACCCTCGTAATCAAACTGTCCTACCTCAGGATGAAATGCACGTGGATCTTCTCCGAGCAATATAGAGCAGATCGCAGTGGAATGCGGCGAGATTCCCGGCGGCAGCTTCGCCTGGTCTTTGAAGCCGAACTGGCTCATTTTGAAACAGTCGTGGCTGATATCAGGGCGATAATCGTTTTGCGGTTCGTCATCGATATACGTATAGCTTCGAGAGATTACCGCAAATTTAATGCCGGAGCCGGTCAGGTTTGGATCTATCTCTCTTAAAGTATAGACTCCGGTGTGTTCTAATCCTTGCGGCTGGAGGATATTTTTGATTTGTGAATCATCATCTGCACCAGCAGCAATACCGGCAGAACAAAACAGCACTGCCAGAGAAGCTATCAAGCTTGATAAGAACGCTTTTTTTATCGCTTTTGTCACGTTACAACTCCAGAGGTGGACTGGAAAACGAGGTGGATCAAAGCTGCTCTTCCGGTCGCCAACCTCCCAAACATGTACTTTCTTTTCATCTAACACCTGCCACTATGATACTATAAAACGCATTAATATTCAAGTAAATTATCCCGAAGGTCCGTATAATTTGGTGATTCTCAAGGCTGGGAAATGCGGTTTTTGAAAACTTATTGAGAAATCTTGCCTTTATTGGTCATGGGTGTTATACTCAGGGCAAAATTCAGAATTCGTTTGACTAAAGGTTTAGCGTACGCATGAAAGTAATATTGGATTCGAAGCAAATCGAGCAGGTTCTCGGAGATTTGATGAAGAGCATCATTTCAGATACACCGCCTGATCTGGATATAGCCGTAATCGGTATTCGCAGCCGGGGAGAGGTGCTTGCCCAGAGGCTGTCGAGCCGATTATCACAGGAGCTTGACAAAGATGTTCCGTGTGGAACTCTTGATATAACGCTTTACCGCGACGATTTGAATTCCCCGCGTGGTAATTCCCAGCCGCATGTTCGCACAACTGAAATCGGCTTCGATATCGACGATAAGATTATAATTTTGGTTGATGATGTTCTTTATACGGGCCGGTCGACACGTGCAGCGATGGCCGCCCTTATAGATTTGGGCCGGCCGAGAGCGATTAAGCTGGCGGTTCTTGTTGACAGGGTCGGCCGGGAGATGCCGATACATGCTGATTATGCCGGTTACAAAACTGATGCCGCTCCCGGTAAGTTGGTGCAGGTCAATCTCGTCGAGTCGGATGGAAAAGACGAGGTTGTTATCGAATAATAAATTTCGAATGTCGCATTTCATATAACGAAATGCAAGATACGAAATATGACAAGGATGGCACTAAAAAGGAAAAGCAGGCAGTTCAAGTGGCATCGCAAGCACTTACTCGGGCTGCGGGAGCTCAGTGCTGAGGAGATTACGTATATCCTCGATACGGCCAAAGGTTTCGAGCAGATAAGCACCCGGTCGGTCAAAAAAGCTCCTCCTTTACGCGGCAAGGTTGTGGTGAATTTGTTTTTCGAGGACAGCACGCGCACGCGAAACAGCTTTTCCCTGGCTGCAAGCCGGTTGAGTGCCGATATCATCGAGTTCACCAAGAAACTCAGTTCGGTCAGCAAGGGTGAAACGCTGCTTGATACGGCCAAAAATCTGGAAGCGATGGGGATTGATATTGTCGTAGTGCGGCACAGTGCAGGCGGGGCGCCCAGATTTCTTAGCAGAAATATGAATGCCTGTATAGTCAATGCCGGCGACGGATTCTGTGAACATCCCACGCAGGGCCTTTTGGATGTTTATACGATTCGAAAAATCAGGGGTACTCTTGAGGGTTTGAAGATAGCGATTGTCGGCGATATAGCCCACTCTCGTGTGGCCCGAAGCGATATGTGGGCGATGACGAAACTCGGCGCCGAGGTGACATTCGTCGGCCCGCCGACGCTGATGCCGGCAGAAGTGGGTCGGTTGCCGGTCAAGGTCAGTTATAGCCTCGATGAAGTTATCGAAAAGGTCGACGTGATTAACATGCTTCGAATTCAGTTTGAGCGGCTCGGCGGCAATCCTTTTCCCTCAATACGGGAATATTCGCATTACTTCGGGCTGACTGTCGAGCGTATGAAGAGGGCAAAACCTGATATTTTAGTGATGCACCCCGGGCCGATTAACAGGGGGCTGGAGATGGAAAGTGAAGTAGCCGACGGCCGGAACAGCGTGATCCTGGAGCAGGTGACAAACGGCCTGGCGGTGAGAATGGCGGTGCTGTTCCTGGTCAATCAGGCTGCGGCCGAAGGCAAATAATTATTGATAAACAATTATTTTGCAGCGATTTATGGATTCTGAGCTTTTGATAAAGAATGGACGGGTTATCGATCCGGCCGGCGGCATCGATAAAAAATGCGATGTGCTTATCGCCGATGAAAAAATAGTAGAGGTCGGCAGCGTTAAAAAAACCGTGCAGACGGTGATCGATGCCGAGGGCAAGCTGGTGACGCCGGGCCTGATCGATATCCACGTTCACTTTCGCGAGCCTGGAGACGAAGAGGAAGAAACGATTGCGAGCGGCTCAACAGCGGCGGTTGCGGCGGGATTTACATCGGTCGTTTGTATGCCGAACACGAATCCCGTGATAGAGAACGAGACCGATATTGAATACATCCATCGAAAAGCGAGGCAGACCAGAAAAACCCACGTTTACACGATGGGGGCTATTACCAAAGGCCTGCAGGGTGTTGAGCTTGCGGAGATGGGGTTTATGGCTGAGGCCGGCGCCGTTGGTTTTACCGATGACGGCAGGGGAGTGCAGGACCCGGCCGTTATGCTGAGGGCTTTGAAATACGCCGGAATGTTCGATGTTTTTATCGCGCAGCATTGTCAGGATGATGTCATTGCAGGCAAGGGTGTGATGAACTCGGGGTACTACTCGACAATACTTGGTTTGCCGGGGATTGACCCATTGGCTGAGGAGGCAATGCTTTGGCGGGATATTCAGCTTATAAAGAAAACCAGCGTCCGTTACCACGCGCAGCATATCTCGACGGCCGGTTCGGTTGAGCTGATAAGGGCTGCTAAAAAGGATTCTCTGCCGATTACCTGCGAGGTAACGCCGCATCATCTGCTCCTGACCGAGGAATGCTGCGCCGAATATGACACGAACTACAAGGTCAATCCGCCTTTGCGGTCGGCTAAAGATGTCGAGGCCCTCAAGCAGGCGATTGCCGACGGGCTAATCGATGCCCTGGCGACCGATCACGCTCCGCACCTGCAAAGCGAGCGGGAGCTGGAGTTCCTGACTGCTCCATTTGGCATTGCGTCCCTGGAGTGTGCCCTGGCTTTGTATATAAAAGCGCTGATTGAACCGGGCATTCTGGGCTGGCCGGGCCTGATTCGCCTGATGACGGAAAATCCGGCGAGGATAATCGGCGTCGATAAAGGCACGCTCGGAAAAGGTAAACAGGCGGACGTGACTATCATTGACCCGGACGCCGAGTACGAGATTGACGTGAACACATTCCGCTCCAAGAGCCGAAACTGCCCCTATCACGGCTGGGCGGTCAAAGGCAAAGTAGAAAAAACCATCGTCGGCGGCGAAATAAGATTCGAAGCATAAGGCGATACGATAATTGGTTAAATGATTATATAGTTGCTATTCACCGGCAACCAGTTACCAACTTAATTTTTTAAGCTTTTATTTTTCAGTTTGAAAATATATAATGTAAATATCAGGATTAATCCAATCGTATAAAGTTGGCGGAATTACACAGGATAATCACGATGGAGAAGAATCATGGGCATTACTTATGTTGAAGGCCGAGTGAAGGGACCTACTAAAAAGCAGAAAACCGTTAAGTTTCTCATTGACAGTGGTGCAACATATTCTCTTCTTCCCAAGAAAATATGGAAGGCGATTGGTTTAAAGCCGAGACGTAAAGTGTCATTTACTTTGGCTGATGGGACTACGGTCGAGAGAGCAGTATCAGAGACATATATTGTTCTTCCACAAGGCCAGGCCCATACACCGGTGGTTTTGGGTGAAGAAGCCGACGAAGCATTATTAGGAGTGGTGACATTAGAAATTCTCGGTCTCGTGTTTAATCCATTCGACCGGACCCTTAATCCGATGCGCATGCTGCTGTGTTGACAATTCATAGAAAGAAATTAACAAAAATAAACTCGGCTCTAAAAGCAGAAACTGTTTATATAAAGGCTGGAAAGCCAATGGCAAAGTTGACAAAGCAATCGTCGGCGGCGAAATAAGATTCGAAGCGTGAGAACCCCATACGCAATACGCATCACGCAATACGATATACGAAATACAAGATGTTCATTATTGACGGTCATAATCTGTTGCACACAATTCTCAAATTAGAGGAGGATTCGGGAGCGGCCAGCGATATTGGATTGTGCAGGATATTGGGCAGGTACCTTAAATTGACGGGAGAGAAGGGTGAGATTATTTTTGACGGGACGGGGCCGCGGGATAAAGGCGGGTTCGATAATATAATCAATCTGGAGGTCTTTTTTGCCGGTTTGGGGACGGACGCCGACACTGTCATCGAGGATAAGATAAGTGCAAGCACGGCACCAAAAAGGTTGACAATTGTCAGCAGCGACAGGAGATTGCGGTCGGCGGCGCGTACGAGAAAAGCGACATCCATGAAATCGGACGTTTTCTGGAATGATGTCCAGAAGCAGTTGAGCCGAAAAAGGCCTGCAAAAGAGCCGCAAGCAAAACGGCGGGGATTAAGCGAGGGCGAAACCGATCAATGGCTCGAATTTTTTGGTTTTGGGCAGTAAGGTTTTTGCCGATACACATCCTCAATAATGTATTGCGAACCTTTTTGAGGATATAAGATTATGAACTGTCCTGCGTGCGGAAATGCTTTAGAGCAAATGACTGTAGGGGATGTGGTGGTTGATGTATGCCAGGGTGGCTGCGGCGGTATCTGGTTTGACAATTTCGAGATTGAGAAATTCGATGAGCCGCATGAGTCAGCAGGCGAAGAATTATTGGACATTGAACGAGACGAGAGCGTAGTCGTCGACCGCATGAAGCGATTGAGCTGCCCGAAATGTAGTGACATTGTCATGATGAGGCACTTCTTCAGCGTCAAGAAGGAAGTAGAGATCGATGAATGTCCGGGCTGCGGGGGCTTCTGGCTGGATGCCGGCGAGCTGGGCAAAATTCGCAGTCTTTTCGATACGGAAGAGGAAAGACACAAGGCGGCTGAGGAATATTTCTCGGAAGTTTTCGGCGGAGAATTGGCCGCGATGGAAGCGGAAGACCAGGCCAAATTTAACAAAGTACGGAAGATTGCAAATATGTTCCGCTTTGTTTGCCCGAGCTATTACATTCCCGGAAAACAGGATTGGGGAGCCTTTTAACTCTCCGGGGCAGCTTTCACATAATAAAACACTGCGTCCGATCTTTGCCGGACTGCCGCATTGTAGACGGACGACCCTTGCCGGAGCGGGAAAAGTGTTTCCTGTCTCGTCTCCTGCAAGGGTATGGTTTTTATACTCATTTCAAGAATAGCGGAATTCTCCGTCATTTTTGCGATTCATTTCTGTGCAAATTTTATATTGCTTAATCCAATGAAACGTTGTATAAGTATGATTTCGGGTGCCCCGAATACCGCACGAAGGCCGATGTGGATCGTTTTTTCGGCCTATGAGCATAAAGTTACATTAAGGTCCGGAGAGTGATTTGCGGATCAAAGTATGAGGGGCATTTTAATATAAGTGATTGATAGTCTGTATCTTATGAAAAGTGGAGAAGTCATGAAGCGTAAAATGGTTACAATTGACGGTAATTCGGCAGCAGCATACGTGGCGCACGCTACAAACGAAGTGATTGCAATATATCCTATCACTCCAAGCTCACCGATGGGAGAAATTGCCGATGCAAGGACGGCCAAAGGCGAGGCTAATATATGGGGAACGATCCCTTCGGTAACGGAGATGCAGTCGGAAGCAGGCGCAGCCGGGGCTGTGCATGGTGCACTTGCCGCCGGGGCTTTGACGACGACGTTTACGGCCTCGCAGGGCCTTTTACTGATGATTCCAAATATGTACAAAATTGCCGGCGAACTGCTGCCGACAGTCTTTCATATCTCAGCTCGTTCGTTAGCCTGTCAGGCGCTTTCAATCTTCGGCGACCATTCCGACGTGATGACCTGTCGCGAGACCGGCTTTGCAATGCTCTGTTCGAACAGCGTCCAGGAGGTCATGGATATGGCTCTTATCGCACAGCAGGCAGCGCTGGCATCGAGCGTACCTTTCCTGCACTTCTTCGACGGTTTCAGGACCAGCCACGAATTGCAGAAAGTCGAAGAGTTCACTCTGGACGATATGCGTGCGATGGTCGACGAGAAGCTCGTTGCCCGTCATAAGTCAAGAGGCCTGTCGCCGGACAGACCGATGATCAGCGGTACGGCTCAGAATCCCGATGTCTATTTCCAGGGCAGGGAAACAGTAAACAAATACTATCTGGCCACCCCGAAGCTCGTTCAGGAAGCGATGGACAAGTTCGCGAAGATCGTGGGACGGCAGTATCATTTATTCGACTATGTTGGGGCGAAGGATGCCGAGAAAGTAATCGTCCTGATGGGCTCGGCGGCGGATACAACCGATGAGACCATTGAAAACATGGTGGCGAAAGGCGAGAAGGTCGGCTTGGTGAAAGTCCGGCTGTTCCAGCCGTTCAGCACAGAGGACTTCATCGCCGCACTGCCGAAAACGACGACGAAGATCGCCGTGCTGGACAGGACAAAGGAACCCGGCTCCATTGGCGAGCCGTTATATCTGAACATCCGAACGGCCGTCGGAGAAGCT
>Ga0209121_10004909_pt1 | contig 12323 bp, 15 predicted proteins | sample Cruoilmetagenom3_FD_187292 | JGI IMG/M metagenome (GOLD analysis project Ga0209121, IMG submission 187292) | Oil polluted marine microbial communities from Coal Oil Point, Santa Barbara, California, USA - Sample 3 (SPAdes) (version 2) | ecosystem: Environmental > Aquatic > Marine > Oil seeps ... | reverse complement strand
TTCTTTTTCTGTTCTATGGGAGCTCTATGAGTATTGGAGCGATATCCTTTTAAATACAGGAATGGTTAAGGATGGTATTAGGGATACGATGATGGATATAACAGATGGTCTCATCAGTATCTTGTTTTGTATTGTTCTTCTCAAGTTCGTGAGAAGGAGGAAAGAGATAAAGGATTGAGTAAGGGTTTTTGGAACTATAGAATTAGTATATTGATTCTTAGAGAGGAAATTAACTGTTATAATTACAAATGATAAACAATTCAGATAGAAAATCTCGTCCCCAGGTTGTTTTAGTAAATCGGGCTATAGTTATAAATAAAGAGGGTGAAATACTCCTTTTAAAAAGGTCCAAAAAGGATGACTATATGCCTGGGAAATGGGAGTTACCCGGAGGTAAATTAGATACTGGACAAGATATATCAAATGCCTTGGAGAGGGAGGTTTTAGAGGAAACGGGTTTAGTAGTAATTCCACAGGACAAAGTAGTATATTGGCATAGCAAAATTTTATCATCAGGGAAATATAAGGGCCTCCCATATGTTGTACTTGTAGGCATGACAAAATCTCTAGGAGGGAAGGTAAAAATATCTTTTGAACATGATGAATTCAACTGGGTGTCTAAAGAAGAAATTTTTGATTATGATTTAGTAAATGAGACACGCGCTTCACTCTCTGTGTTAGAGAAAAAACTTTCATAAAGGAAACATTTTCCAACTTCAAATGTGAATCTTATAGTATTGCAAAAGGGGGCTAATTCTGATATAACTATTTATATTACAATTGCCCAAAAATAAATTATTAATAATATTCTATGTCAGAGAAATTAAGCGAATCAGCAATAGAGGAATATGAAAAGTATAGATTAAAGGAAACCCTTTATGAGGATCCCAGTATTACGAAAAAATACATGACTAGGAAGTATGAAGAAGCAGACGAGATAAATAAAAGATGGGATTATATTGTAAGAATTTATGGAGAAGGAGGGGAGCGAGAAAATGACACAGGGGTAACCCCGAGTATGGGGAAATTTATAAGAGAAAATTTTTCAAATAATACAGTACTGTTTAAATATCTCTTTGAAAAAGGGCATGGGGATGCTATGTATTATGCCTCAGAAGAAATTCAGGACGATGTCGATTTAGCTCTGTTAGCCCTCAAATCTGGTCCTTATGCATATAGATATCTATCAGAAAGGGTAAGAGATAATGATAAAGTTTTTGAGAAAGCAACTGATGGTTGGTTGGGAAATTTTGAATCTGCCTCAGAGAGAATAAGATCAAAGACGGAAACGATTGAAGAATTTGTAGCTCTAGATGCTAGGCTAGTAAACCAAGTTCCTATAAAGAAGAAAGAAGAGGAAGGTTTTTGGATAGAGATGTATAGAGTTAATAAAGAAACGGTAAAATTTATTCCAGAGGAGAAATCATACATAGCAGTTTCTTTAATAGAGAGTGATTTTGAATTATTAAATCACGTTCCATATTATCTTTCTGAAAAAGCATCTTTCTGGAATAAAATGATAAAGATTTATGGGAAGGATAAAGTGAAAAAACGCATCCCTCATAAACTTACATCAAAATATTAAGGGTTTCATACCTTTGTAGTTTTTAGTTAACTGTTAAACTTTCTAATACATCATCTAACTGTTCAAGCTGCGATTGATCTACTGTATCTGATATCTCCATATAGTATATGTTTCCTGAAGTTGTTTCTCCTGATAGTGTTCTGTAATAGGTTAGATTTGAGATTGTAAAATTTATATCTACACCACAAGCAGGATTAAAACCAGGAAGATTAGAATTCATATTTCTATATATAGTATCTCCAACCCTTCTTACTTCCCAACCTAATAATTCGTACTCGGTATATGTTGCATTAGTTAAGTCAACTACTGTTGAAGGAACTATTCCACTTTGAAGAGTCCAATCACTGCCATGGTCTATATATGCCTGGTCTGAATCAGAGAACTGATACACAGTATCACAACCCTGTACTCCTCCAACACCATCAACAGCATTTAGATGAAACATCTTTACACTGTTTTCATTGAAGACCTTTAAACCTACCAATCCGGAATAGGTGGTTTGTTCCATAATCATGTCACTACCACTGTTGTCTGTATATTCAACTATACTCCATCCTGTTGGTCTTTCCCCTGATATATAGGTACCTGTAAATGTTGTAATGGTTGGAGTAGGGGAGTTTTGAGTTTCTTGCGTTTCTTCCGTTGTTGATTCTGAAGATTGGGAAGCAGTATCCTGTTTGAGAAATGTCGTAGTAGAGGTAGACTCTAAAAAGTAGAAGAGAGAAAAACCCAAAATGAGACCCAGAAGGAAAAGTAGGAAAGAGGGGAGCCAAGAAGTTTTTTTACTTTTATCTTTTTCCATATTATGTTTATTAGTAATTTTATTATTCAATTCTACATTTTGATGGTAGAGATGTCTATTATGAATGATAAGGTATGGATTGATTTCTAAATGAAATATTTGATATATACTCCCCGTTTTTCTTTCTTCTGATATAATCCTATAGATAACTTTATTAAGATATTCTATGTTAGAGAAACTAGAAATAGATAATAGGAGATTAAAACCTGGAACAAGGACTTTCATTATCGGAAGTGTAAGAAAAGCCCCAGAAGAAGAGAAAGAATTTTTAAAACAAGTAAAAGAAACCCTAATAGAAAATGGGGTGTATGCACATCTTCCTGAGGATGATACCGACCAGGAAGCATCAGGATTAGAGATATGTGCAGAAAACAGGGCTGTTATAGAGGAATCTGAGCCTCTAACCATTTTGTATAACCAATCTTCACAAGGAAGTCATTTTGATATGGGAATGGGCTTTATAAACTATAAAGGAATTGTTCCCGTTGGCTACATATATGATGATTCTAGTTTTGTAAGGATGGTGAAGAGATGGGAGAGAGAAGGTTCCGGCATAGAGAAGGATAAAAGAGAAAGGGAGAAAGAGGGAATATATGTAATTTCAGGAATAGACGAGTTTTCATCAGGAGGAGAGATTAGAGATGTCATGCAGCATGTACAAGAACTTGAGAAGCATGGATTTGAAGTATATTTTCCATATAGAGATGACCCTATTGGTTTATCGAAATATGATTTGTCCGTTCTTCATAGGAAGGAGATAGAAAATTCGGATAATGCACATATCTTTTATAAAGAGGATAATCAAGTATTCTTTGATATGGGATTGGTCTTCGGCAATTACCTCCCACTTACGGTTATTAAAAATGTAGAGTATGGTTTGGGGAAATCATATCCTAGAATGATTGATGAATGGGCTGCTATGTTTAGTAATTAAATAGAAAAAGGTAAATTGAAATATCTAAAACTTGTATGCTAATAGAGAGAGACTTACTTTTAGAAAAAGAGGGGAGATTTTCTCCTGTTGATAGAAATGAAATTGCTATTCAACTTAGGGACAGTATGAGATTTCTAATTAATGAGAGCTGTGACAAGTTTGAAGAGGATGAGATAAGATTTAACAATCACACGAGGAGAGAAGAGGTGTATATAACTAGAAATCGAGACACTCAAATGTATGAAGTAGGAATTCTTGGAGAATTGTACCAAGAGGCTTTTATCTTTGAGGAAATGGATCTCCAAGAAACCTTCTATTATGTTTCTCATATGTATGGAAAGGAGAACCCCTTTATGTATAGGTATTCGATGTGTCCAGAAATAGCATTTAACAATATCACTAGAATAGTATCTATCGTTATCGCATATTTTAATGAAGAGGCCCTAGAGGGTGCCTATGAATATTTACAGGAGAATGGAGGGTAGTCCCCAATCATAGCTAGAACCCATTCCACAAATACTGATTTGTTGTTTCATGGTGATATATGACCTCGGCTCTTTTAACTGTTTTTCCTAATGCCTTGGGACATCTATCGGCAGAAGCCTGTTTTAATTCAATATACTTATCTTTTGTTTTTTCTCCGATAATTTCTTTAAGGAAGCTACTTCTTTTAAATACCTTTATAGCATCATTTATATTTCCTGGAAGGGTTTTTGTCCTTGCCTTAATAGATTTGTTTACTTTAGGTTTTGGAGCTTCTAATCCTGTTTTCAGCAGAGCGTAGTAGAGCATATAAGGGTTTGCATCTGGACCAACAGATCGTACCTCGACTCTTGAAGATTTTTCATTTGCCAAAGGTATCCTTATCATTGCAGCTCTATCAACAGCAGAACACTTTATCTGATTAGGTGCCTCGAAGTTGGGGTCTAATCTTCTGTATGCATTTACGCTAGAATTAAGCACTAAGGATATTTCTGAGGCTTTACCTAGTATTCTCTCTATAAAATCATATCCTAGTTTAGATAGATGTGTTTTCATAGTCTTTTTATAGAAGACATTTTTACCATTTTTCTCTATGGAAATATTGGTATGCATACCACTCCCGTTTATTCCCATTAAAGGCTTTGGAAGAAATGTAGCTGTCATTCCTAAATTCTCAGCAACCTGTCTTGCTACCAGCTTATACAGTTGAATTTGATCTGCTGCGATATCAACTCTTGAATGTTTATAGTTTAATTCGAACTGTGATGGTGCAACTTCAGGGTGATCTTTTTCATTTTCAAAACCTAACGCCCTATGTGTCTCTGCAGTAGCGTCAATAAATATTCTCAATATATCCATTGGAAGAGAGTGATAGTATCCCCCTGAAGAAGCCAATTTAAAACCTGCTTTCTCATCAAAGTTTACCTCCGCATCTACACCTTCCACTAACATACCCTCTATTTCATTTGCCCCCATTATAGAGTAACTTTTCTTTTTATATAGCTCTTCTAGATATATCTTTAATCGTGATCTGAAATCAGAAGGATGGGGTTTTCCTTCTCGTGTATGGATTTCTGCAAATACAACAACCTTCCCTGGACCAAAAATATCACTTGGTAGCCAATAGAAGGAGCTCCAATCTAGCTTTAATCTTAAATCTGACTCATTTACATGAGTAAAACCTTTTACGGAGGAGCCATCAAAGGTAAGATTCTCGCCTGAGTTAAGAACAAAGTCTTTATTGTAATCTAACATGTGGAATCTTCCTTCTATGTCACTGAAAGCTACGCTTACTGCCTTAATACGTTTCTCTTTCTTAAGGTAATCCACGTAATGTCTTTTTATAGCTGTTTGCGATTTCCCAAAAGAATCAATTCTTCTTCTTTTTGCTTCTTTATTTAATCTCTCTAGTTTAGAGTAGGGTATTTCTAGAAAATCTCTTAATTCACCACCCATAAGTATTATTTATTTAAGATTAATTTTTATACATTACCAACTAATATTTAATTATGCAAATTTAAATTCAAATTGGTTAAGATAACGGGTTTCCTAAAACAAGAAATTTTGTAATAGAAGACAGATTGGTGTATAAAGAGAAATAAGTTTAATCAATAATTTTCTATGGCAAAACCAACAAAGTATGCTCCCCATATTTGTACTGCTGTAACAATCTTAGCAGGAATAGGGATAGTGATAGGACTACTTACAGGGACTACACTTTGGATAGTATTATTACTTTTACCAGCCGCTTTATATGAAGCATATAGGACAGAGGGGAAATCAACAAAAGCGTCCTCCATTTTATTGGTAGTTGTATTGATTTTGGAGATTGCATTAATTCTTTTTGATATAAATTTCAATATTGCTCAATATTTAGGAACTTCTCAAGAGTATATTGCAGGATACTTAGTTCCACTTGGAGAGATAAAAGTCGTAGCACCAACATTAATGGCAGTTCTCTCTGTCATACTATTTGTTAGAACAAGAGGAGTATATACGAGATGGTTGTCAGTAACAATATTTATAACTTCTTTCGCCATCGTTTATTCTATAGACCCAGCGATCTTCAGTGATTTATTAAAAGAAGCAATTCAACAAGGAAGTAAGCGACTTTAGAGGCTAATTAAAACTATAATTATTACACCAAGAATCATAAAAGGTACGAATGGAATTTTCAATCCTTTAAGTTTTTTCTTCTCTTTGAGGGCAAAAACAGAACCATATATCAAAGCAGTGAATACCGAAATATATGACCAATAAAGAATTGAATCAAAACCAATTAATAAACCTACGATCATAGAGATTCGGACATCCCCTTGCCCTAAGCCCTTTTCCTTTGTTAAAAGGACAATAAGTTGGGTAATTGTACCTAGAGCTATAGCACCAAGGATATTCTGGTATGGAATGTATTCCCAATTGTTAATAACTATCACGAAGTCATTTCTAATGATAAAGAGAACAACATTAAGTGTTAGAAAAAAAATTAATAGGATAGAAGAGATTTTTCGATCAACTTCCAACCTCTTTAGATCGATATATGCAAGAAAAGTAAAAAGAGAAAAGAGAAGTCCTAAAATTGAGAATATAGCAAGACCCCTTAGGGTAAGAGGATTAAAAAGAAAAAGTTTTATTGATGTGATAAATAGGGATATTCCTAAGAGAGATATAAAGATTTTCTCTTTCAACTTACATTTTGTACTAAGTATTTGAGATTTCAAATGGGTCAGTATTAATATTTAACTCCTTTTCGGTAAAAGTATATATCCCATTAATTGTATCTTGAGCCTCTATATTTATTATTTTTACCCCAGGGTAGTCTACCTTATCTGCAACATCTATTGTGCATATCCAGTCGTTCATCGAGAGGTCAAAGGTTCCTGTGTATGTTCGGTTTCTTTTTATTTTGTAAACTGTTTCTTCAAGACAGGTCTCTGAATTGCTTTCTAGTATATTCAAATCGTATGTCATTTTACTAACAATTAATGTTGTCATATTCCTATACAGAGAATCTACCCCAGTGAGAAGAAGAAGGGGGAGGATTATCAATACAGTTGTTAACGCTATATACCCTTTCATCTTAGAGTAGATAATATATTAATTGTGTCTGCAATATCGGAGTCTTCATTAGAGATTATCTCAATACTTATTCTCACAGCAACAGGGATTGTTGGATCTCCATTGTACAGAGGTTCCAGAAAGAATTTATTTACAGAAATATCGGGAGGAGATATTGGCACAGAATCGAAGTAAAGAGTAGAGTCGGCAAGGGAGTACTGCTTTGCTCCGTCAGAAAAAGAGAGCTCTAGTACCCCTTGATCATTCTGAAAAAGACTGTTCGTATTACTTATTGATATGGCATTATCAAAAGAAGAACCGAAATGTTGGATTATAAATTCAGATGCCTTATATACAACTCCTCGTCTGTTGTTTCTTAGAGTAGATTCTTGTGTAGACATCATAAAATTCAGAACCATTAGAATTATGATTGAGAAGAGCCCAATGTAAAGCATGGTTTCTACTAGCGTCACCCCTTTTAGTTTACTTTTCATAGTTAATAATTAATTCTTTAAGTAATGGTGTATATACAGTCTCTGATGTAAACGTTGCTTTATATTGAAGATATTGACCGCTCATAGAGATGGGAAGTTCATAGACCCCAGTAGTAGAGTAGTAAGTATTGGAGGTTCCATCTGGTCCTACCCATGTACTTCCAGTCATTGAACTGTTATCGCTGGATCTTAGTTGTATCTGGAGTGAGGTTCCTGTCGGAATTTCGGTTATTAGACTAATTACATAATATATTGAAGTTGTAGTACCAGAATCATATATCTCAGACAAATACTCCCCAGCCTCAACATATCCTTCACCATCTGGTCCTCCTCCTCCTGGTCCTCCTTTAATTATCTGTAACTCTTTGTTTGAATCTCCGGTTAAGACATACGTATAAAGAATGGGGTCTTTTGCTACAAGAGTTAACATATTGATCCCACTATCGACGTCTAGGCTTCCACATTGATACATGTTTTGTTCATCTTCAAGGACAAATACTAGGTACTCCGTACCATCCGAACCTCCAATCATAACCCTATCATCTGCTGACACCAGAGCTTCTACTGAAGTTCCCCCCAAATCAGCAGAATTAACCACTGGGTAAGTGATTGACTTATTTGATATATCAAGAATGAAGAATTCGTTCCCTATATTATCTTCTGTTCCTATATATGCTCTAGTTAAATCTTCGGAGATAAAAAGGGATGTTACATTCATACTACCTATATCTACTTCTCCTAAAACAGAGTAGGGTGAGGTGTTTTCTAAAATGAAGAAGTCAGAGTTTCCTCCTTCTAAAGTTATGTATATATAATCAAGATCAACAGAAATATCAGTTATTTCTGTATTATTGTCTCCTACGGCCAATGTTGAAATGATTGTTGGAGGAACGTCCTGCTGTAGGTTGTTCAAATCAAAGAGTGTAAGATTATTATCATGTGTAATATATCCAGTTTGATCATATACATAGACATATTTCTGTTTATTTTTTGGACTAGGAAGATCCAAAGTTGTAAAGGGTGTGTATATTCCCTCTGTGGAGGAAATGTCTAAAACCACTAGTTCAGAGCTGTTATTATCTGTAGCTAGTAAAGCGTATCCATTTAAGCCAAAGACATCGTATACCTTATATCCATTGTAGGTACCTAACTCTGTTAGTACTGGGGGTTCTCCTACAATTGAGACTTTTGCGAAAGCATCTCCGGAAGCATTCTGGCCTGTTCCCATATATACATAATCACCAATAGTAAATAGAGCGCTTGCTACACCACTTCTTGTTAAGTCATGTTGAGATAGGCTTAGGGTTGGGTGACACCAATCTGAGTACTTCATTGAAAGGAGTCTTACTTCTCCATCTTCTACAATTTCAGACATAGTGTCTGTATATGAACCAGTATCAAATTCTGATTGTGTTGTCCACACAACAGAATTGGTATTCCAGTCATTTACATACATTTTAGGATTAATTGTGTGAATATTTCCTATTCTATCAACCCAAGAAATAGTTATATTAATTAATCTAGTATGAGGATCTAGGGTTCCCCCTGTTCCTACAATATTTCTACTAATATCTCTTTGGACATAATCTATTGTGAATGAGTATGTTAGACCATCTCGTACGCATTCTCCATCCACTATTGAGTATCCTCCGGATACATATTCCAAGTGTTTTGCTCCTTCATTTGTGTGCATAGCAAGGTTGTACCAAGCTTCGGATTTGATGAGTTTCAGAGAGGAGTAAATATTCTGAGTCAATTGAGCGGATTTTGTTCTATCACGACTATTTTCGAGTGTTCTTGTAGCATCAATGACCAGATAAACCAACATAGAGGACATAACTGCAAATATACCTATTGCTAGAACTAGTTCCGCCAAACTGTATCCATGTAATTTCTCTTTAAATTTTTTCATACCAAATCAATCCTTCCTGATTTATATATACTCTTACGATATTATGTGAATCGGTAATGTTAAAATATCCATAGTACATAGGTTTGAACTTTCCACCTAGAAAAGAAATTTCATTAGTACCTGTTAGTGCTATAGAGGTAATCAAGATATTATTAGGGTAAGATTTTTGATCTGTATCAGTTGCGGTCCCTAAGCTGTCTCCGTCAAACAGTGTATAGCTATTTGTTCCCAGAGATATTCCTGTACCCAGATTTTTCTGCTTGGCTCTCTGCTGTTGATAATAAAGGTCAGTGGCAATTTGCGAGGCATATGCTTCTAACTTAGACTCTCTTGCCTTATTTGTAGCAACCGGAAATACAATTAGAGAGAGCATCATAAGGATGCCCATTGTTATTAGAATTTCGAAAAGAGAGAATCCATTTAATTTGTTTTTGTATTCATTTTTAACCATTTATAGTTCCCATAAGTTGATAAATTGGCATTAGTATAGTGACGCCTAGAAGCCCAATTATCGCACCTACTAGAATTAGTAGTAGGGGCTCAACAAATGTAACTATGTTATTACTCATCTCTGTCACTTCATCAGAGTAATACTCATGAAGGTACATTAGGTTATCTTCAAGGGTTCCACTAACTTCCCCAACATCAATCATTTTTATATAGGAGCTATTAAAGTGTTCTGGAAATTGAGCTAAAGAGAGAGAAAGATCCTTTCCTTGTTCTACACTGTTGTGAACATCTTTCAATACTTTGGAATATATGTAGTTACTCATAGTTGTAGATGCTATTGTTAGAGATTTTGAAAGAGGAATACCACTTGCCAGAAGAACGCTTAGGGTTCGTGAGAACGATGACAAGATATTGCTCTTGAATAGCTTTTTAAGGATAGGGAAGTTTAATGCCAACCAGCCACTAAATATTTTCCCAGGCTTTGTTCTTAGGAAAATTATTATTAGAACAACGATACCTAAAATTACACCTAGAATTGGCATCCAATTTGTCCTAATTCCCAAAGCAGTCTTCATTATGAAAAGAGTTAATGGTGGGATATTTGGGAAAGAGGAGAAAAGGGTTTCTAACTTTGGCAGTACAATAAATATCATTCCAACAAATTCTAATAGAGTCATAGAAATAATTATTACTGGATATATTACAGCACCCTTTAGTTTCTTCTTCAGTTCCCATTCCTTTTTTAAAGTCTCAGCTATGAATATTAAATTTCTCTCTAGGGAACCACCCTTCTCTCCTGCCTCAACTACGGATGAGACAGTGCCGGGGAAGACCTTAGGAAATAGTCTCATTCCATCTGCTAGGGTAGAACCCCTTCCTATCTCTTCTGAGAGGTATTCATATAGCTTGTTCAAATTAGGATCGCTTGATTGTCCAGCAATTGTTTCTACTGTATCAGAGAGGGGAATACTTGCTTTTAGTAATGCGGATAATGATTTAATAGAGATTAGTAGGTTCGACATAGATACTGAAACTCTTTGTAGTTTCTTTAACTCTTTAGCCCTCAATTCGTCTTTAGGTTTCTGTTTTGCCATGATTAGTCTTTGATAGCGATAACTTTTATCAATTCTTTAATATCTATATCTCCTCTCTTTACCTTCTTGACGCCATCTTCAAGCATAAGTTTGAAGCCATCTTTCTTAGCGATAGCTAAGATATCATCTGAATTTGGATTTGTTATCACAATATCTCTGACCTTCTTCGTCATTGGGAGCACCTCATAGATACCTATTCTTCCAGAGTAACCTGTGTTATGACACTTGTCACACCCAATTGCCCCATAAAGTTTTAATCCATCTGATAGATATTTTCTAATATCGGGACGGAGTTTAAGCAATTCTTTTACCTCTTTGTTTTTACTAAGGGTATATTGTTTCTTACAGTGAGGGCACAATCTCCTTGCAAGCCTTTGTGTAACGATAATATTCACTGTAGAAGCGACGAGAAAAGGCTCTATCCCCATATCAATTAGTCTAGGAACAGTACTGACGGAGTCATTTGCATGTAGAGTTGATAGAACAAGGTGTCCAGTTAAAGCCGAGTTGACTGTTATTCTAGCAGTTTCCTTATCTCTTATTTCTCCCACCATTATGATATTTGGATCTTGTCGGAGTATCGATCTAAGACCGTTTGCGAATGTTAAATCTCCCTTGGGATTAATTTGTATATGATTTACACCCTCAATACTATACTCAACTGGATCCTCAATTGTCGTAATATTTATCTCCTTCGTGTTTAAAATCTTTAAGATTGAGTAGAGTGTAGTAGTTTTACCACTTCCTGTTGGTCCTGTAACTAAGATTAAACCGTATGGTTGTTTGTAAGCCTTCTCAAGCTTTACGAGATCTTCATCTTCTAAACCTAGATCATGTAAGGCGAAGGATTTATTTGCTTGAGATAGTAACCTAATTACGACTTTCTCTCCGTGTGTAACAGGAAGAATAGAGATTCTAGCGTCAACTCTATAACTGTCTTTCTTTTTATCATTAATATTTGGAAGAGTTTCTAAGCGATTTTTACTTTCGACTTTCTCCTCTACATCATTTTTTTCTTGAGATTTTTTCTTTTTATCCTCTTTCTCTTTTTCATTTACCTTTTTCTCTTTCTTCGTTTTCTTCGTTTCTCCTTCTTTCTTTTCTTTCTCCCCTTCTTCTTTTGCTTGTGGACCCTCTATAGCCTCCCTTTTGACATTAAAAAGAATTTTTCCATCCTGTGGAGCGAAGTGAATATCAGTTCTTAATTTAGATTTAACCTTTATTATAAAGAGTAAGCTATCTTTAAGGTTAGAAGCAATCGGAATAATATCTCTTAGGACACCATCTATTCTGTATCTAACTAGCAGGGTGTTATCTTCTTTAGATTCTATATGAATATCGGAAGCCTTCTTCTTTAATGCGTCCAGAATTAAATAATCTAGAAAATTTGATATATTTATTTTTTTCTTAGCTACATCATCTGCAAGCTTCAAGAGTTCAACCATGGCAGTAGGGATAGTAAAGACTATCCGGTATTCATATATATTTTATTTAATCTAATTGTTATCTTTTTAC
>Ga0209121_10004908_pt1 | contig 12325 bp, 13 predicted proteins | sample Cruoilmetagenom3_FD_187292 | JGI IMG/M metagenome (GOLD analysis project Ga0209121, IMG submission 187292) | Oil polluted marine microbial communities from Coal Oil Point, Santa Barbara, California, USA - Sample 3 (SPAdes) (version 2) | ecosystem: Environmental > Aquatic > Marine > Oil seeps ... | reverse complement strand
TGGAAGGCTGTTGAACGTCTGCTAGAAAGGCATAAAACTAATCCCGAGCACAGCGAAGGGACTACGGTGATAATAGTCAGCCATTACTTCGTTACCTTAGCCATAATTCTCAAAGCTTTAAATTTGCCTCTGGACTGCTTTACCAAATTCAAAGTAGACCTTGGTGGAGTAAGCATTCTCGAGTTCCGGGACTATGAAGCCCGGTTGGTGGCATTCAACGATACTTCTTATTAATGTTAGCTGCGGGGGGCAGACAATGCCAAAGCCCAAATGACAAAGAGGAATAATTGTGGCATTTAAGTATTTGAGGTTCTCCCAGCTTTGCCGAGGATGCTCGATGAAATCGGTAAATTGTCATTTGGGTTTTGACATTTGGGTTTGTTTAAAGTTGCGAGACGTAAGGCAAGAAACAACTGCTATGAATGAGATTACGCTAGAGTCCCACTACCATTGACAGTGCAGGGCGAGTGACGTAATCTATATGCATATCAAGGCGGTTCCAAAGTATAGCTGACACTTGAATATTATTGGCCGGGTACCCAACTCAGGCAAGAAGACAGGTAACCGCTGGGTTTTAGAATTACAAGGAAGGCATAACAGGTAAGTTTTCCAAAAATTGTAATCAACAGAGTAGAAATAGTGTAAGCTGTATTTAGATTTGCAAAAGCTAGACTGTTACCGGAGAGCCGAACGATAGCTGGATAAAGAAGAGACTTCCTATTTGACCACGGAGAAAAGTGATATAGTATCTGAGTTTACGAAGCTGGGCTATTCCTTTGCTCAGGCAAACCAGGCTCTAGGTGAACTTCCCCAATCATGTGACTTTTCCTTGGACGATAGGGTTAAGCTCGCGCTGCCGTGGCTTGCCAGACATTAGAGTGATGCGGATATTAGTATGCCTAAAGTAGATATTAACGGGGTCAATATTTATTATGAGGTTCATGGTCAAGGACAGCCTCTGATATTGCTACATCATGGTTTTGGCTGCACTAAAATGTGGGAAGATTTGCTTCCCAAATTCGCTGCCAAATATAAAGTCGTTTCATATGACCGCAGAGGCTTTGGCGAGGCGGATAAGGGGGAGGACTTCTGGGATTATTATCGGAGCGAGCAATATAACCAGAATAGCGTTGAAGAGTTATCAATCCTGCTGGAACATCTGAACATCAAGGGTGAAATCCGTCTCCTTGGTCAGTGCGAGGGTGGTGTCATAGGATTTCATTATGCAGCTCGGTACCCCCAGAGAGTCAAGGCTATAGCCATATCAAGCACATTATGTTATAGCAAAATTCAAATGTCTGAACTTAACAGTAGCAGGTTGTTTTCTTCCTTTGAAGAGGCTGACGCAGAGTTCCAGCACAAGTTAATTTACTGGCAGGGGGAAACTTGGGCACGGCGATTTTATGACCTTGCTCTTCCAGGTGGAGGCGCCTACGGCTCTGGAGTATTTGATTTGAGGGACATCCTTAAGAATATCCGGTGTCCAGCACTGGTTTTGTACCCTGATAGAAGCGGATTGTTCGAAGTAGAGCAAGCTGTTTTGATGTATCGCTCACTACCTGACGGGGAACTGGCTGTTCTCCCCTGCTGCGGACACAACACCTATGCATTACAACCTGAGGAGTACCAGAGAATCATTTTGTCCTTTTTCGAAAGGCATCGCTAAATAATCCCCCTGCAGAAGTCGCAGCTAGCCAAGTATGGGGGAAGCTGGTAAAATAGGGCAAAGTAGATAGTTGCTAGGCTGCGATTGCATAATAACCTGCTATTACGGTGGGAGGCAGTATTGGCACCTAAGCTTGTTGAGATGAGCGAGGAACTGACCAAGATTGACTGGATCCTGGACGACAACCTCTTTACACCTTTCAGACAGGTATTCTATAACCAGGCAGGTGGACCGGCTGTTCTTGTTTCCACGTGCCTGAGTATGATGGTTAAGACACATCATTCTCAAAGCTCTAGACTTGCCTGTGGGCTACTTGATTGATTTCAAAGTGGATATTGATGAACTAAGGATTCTTGGGTTCAGGGATTAGGGAGCCCGCCGGGTAACATTTAACGATACCTCTTATCAGTGTTATCTGCGAGGGGCAAGGCAGATAGCAGTAACAAATGACAAATCTCAAATACCAAATCAAGCTCAAAACATTAAACAATGACAAATAACAAATAGGAATGGTTTTGGTATTTAAGCATTTGGATTTGAATTGTCATTTGGGTTTTGACATTTGGGTTTATTTGAAGTTGCGAGAGGCAAAGCAAGAAGTAACTGCTATGAACAAGATTAAGCTAGAGTCAAAAGTTATAGATTTTATCCAACGGTATGGCTTGGTTTTACCTGAGGAGATAGTGGTTGTTGGGGTCTCGGGTGGTGCTGATTCAGTTTGTTTGCTTCATGTCCTGGCAAAATGGCGGAAAGGACCAGGGATAAACCTTCATATAGCTCATTTAAATCACCAACTTCGGGGAGCTGAATCTGAAGCCGATGCCAAATACGTATCCGATCTGGCTGGCTCGCTGGGTGTTCCTGTCACTATTGATAGGCAGGACGTGGCTGCCTACAGAGCTGGAAGAAATTTATCCGTTGAGGAAGCTGCCCGGGAACTACGCTATGCTTTTTTTGCCAGGGTAGCTACAAAGGTCGGAGCTAATCGAATAGTCATAGGTCATACCAGGGATGACCAGGTAGAGACCATTTTGATGCACATATTGCGGGGAACGGGAATTACTGGATTGTGCGGTTTAGCCCCTTGCTCGCCTATGGCGTATGATAGCGAGGGAACGTCATGGCCTGCCTCCCCCCTGTCATTGCGAGCCGAAGCCCTGAGCGTAGCGAAGGGGCAGCGAAGCAATCTCTTAGTAATAAGACCGCTTCTAGATGTTACTAGAAAGGAAACAACGAGTTATTGCCAGGAATACCAGCTTGACCCGCGTATTGATTCCTCCAACCGTTCGCTTTCCTTCTTCCGAAATCGAATTCGCCTCCAGTTGTTGCCTCTGCTCAGACAATATAATCCGAGTGTTGACCAAGCCCTGCTCCGTTTGGCTGATATCGCCAAAGAGGATAATACTTTCATTGAACAGCAAGCTTCTGGGTTGTGGGATGAAGTGACCAGGCAGGAAAACAACGCCATTTACCTGGATAGGAAGCAGATTGCTAGCTTGTCGATAGCCTTGCAGAGGCAATTATTGAGAACAGCTGTGACCAGGCTGGCCGGGGATACTCGGGATATCGAAGCCAGTCATATTGAAGCCGCAAGGAGCCTGCTAAATAAACCAGTGGGTAAAAGAATCTCTCTGCCCCATGGCTTTATCTGTCAGGGAGGATATGATGAGCTTGTCATTGCGAGCCCCCCTTCTGTCATTGCGAGCGAAGCGTGGCAATCCCAGCTTCCGTCATGTCCCTTTCCTTCGCTGCCAGGCGAATTTACTCTTAAAGTGCCTGGTAAGACAGTTTTTCCGGGGTGGAAGGTGATAGCCAGCATAATTCGAGAGCGAATGGCTTCTCCGTCATTGCGGAGCACCCTGAGCACAAGCGAAGGAACTTACCGAAGCAATCTCGTTGCCGATTTCGATTTACACAAGACAGGGACCGAGCTCTTTGTCCGTCAGCGTCGGCCCGGAGACAAATTTCAACCCCTGGGGATGAATATGCCCAAGAAGCTCCAGGAGTTTATGGTTGACGCCAAGATACCTCGTTCCTGGCGAGGCCACATCCCAATCGTCTACTCCCCTCAGCAAATCATCTGGGTAGTAGGCTGGCGCATTGATGATAGAGTCAAGGTTAATGAAGCTAGCAAAGAAATTCTTCGTCTGGAGTTTATCAAGTCGGACTGAAGAGGTTCTTTATTTTGTCACCCTGACCCCGAGTGAAACGAAGGGGCTAGATTCTTCGCGGAGTTTATCCTCAGCGAGATTCTTCGGTCGCTTCGCTTCCTCAGAATGACACAAAGCGAAGGGCTCAAAATGACAGGGAGGTGTTGCTAAACATTCTTAATGAAAGCAGTAGACAGAGAATTACGTTTACGCCATCTTACCGTTGATGAAGCTCTATGCCAGCTTGACCAATATCTCAACGATGCCTTTATGGCTGGCTTGCCCTCTGTGCGCATTGTTCATGGTAAGGGGACAGGAAAATTACGCCGTGCCGTACATGACTCACTAGCCAAGCATCCCTTAGTTAAGTCCTATCGCCTTGGTGATTATGGCGAAGGAGACTATGGCGTCACCATAGTGGAACTGACAAATCATTAATCGACAAAAAGGAAACATGGGGTAATATAAGGCATTCATGAATGCTTATACTTACCTGTTCTTACCCTAACCGCTAGCAGCTTATTACCCACAAGAATTCGTTTTGGATCGGGCTTACCACTACTTCCGATCGTTCCATCAGGGCGCAAGTACTGGTGTACCATAGCTAGTGGTTGCCCATCTTGGGTCCAGTATACAAGCATTTGACTCCGTGTACAAAATGGTTCACCCTTTGGCGATGGGTCAGGATGCCTCTCTGAAAAAACTGTTTGATAGAATTCACCTGATTTGACACGCTCCAAGAGTTGACATGAATTGAATGCCTGTCGTATAGTTTTTGGTGTGACCCATTCAGGGTTTTTGGATTAAAAATGAGGAAGGTGAGCCATGGATTTAACTTCTGAGATATTCGGTAAGGTTTTCCAATACTTGGATGGCAAAATTAGCTTGGAAGATATTGAAGATTGGTTGGTACCGCATCTTCATGAGTTCCTCACTTTGCCTCCCTGCAGTGCATCAGAGCTAGCAGGCGTCGTTGAGCTTGGTCTAGCAGAGCTGAGCATTGGTCAACACTCCGAACACGATTTTCGTGCTATGCTTCAAGAATATATCCGAGAGCATGATACTGTCACTATTGATATGAGACCTCCCGAGCCTGTTTGCACTGGCACCTCAACAGATACAACGCCAATAATGTTTTCAGCTATGTCTTCGGAGATCCGTGTGTCACTCGAGAATATATAACTCGAAGTGGCATTCTAGTGAGCAGCTTATCATCCAGATAAACATTAAACCAATAGAGTCCCTGGTATTCGAATGTCGCTGCTATATTGAGAACGAGGTTGACACCTTTATCCTCACCCTCGAACAGTACCGTGCTAGCCATCGGGGGTTTCCTGAGTCCAGATGGCTCCTCCAACTCGATTTTGACTTCGTGACTACCACGCGCTTCACCCGAAGTGAGAGCGACGAATGCTCTCAGGTTGTATGAAATAGGTGGCATCTCTAGGGGAGCATCCGGGCCAGTACGTGTAAGGGTTATACGGTCAATAATTCGTATTAGCGAGGAAACACTATCTGCTTCCCGTAGCACATGCTCGCAGAACACTGCTGTCTTTAAATACGGTCCTTGCTCAGATGGCATAATTTGCTCCGCATGAATATATTATAGTGAAAAACTTAACCATCTTTTAGCTTTCTGTCAACTAGTTTCGAAGATAGCCTACTTAATGTAAGAGGCTTGGAAGTCACCAATTCAGAATGACCGCAGGGTGGATTAGCTAGTCCCCGGCAAGAGACATGACAGTTAGCAGTGCAACCTGGAATAGGCTTGAATCTTCCGTCTGCTTGCTTTCTGACAAAGGGCAGTGGTAATCCCTCGCAGTTTGGGATGCCCCGGGAATCACTTTCCTCAGCGGAAAGTTCCTGGCAGGTGGCATAGGTCATTCCCCTGGCTTCGACCAATTCCTTTACTTTACGGTGGAAGCTGAGCCTCAAGTCCCTGCGCAGGCGATAGCCTCCGCCTGCCCAATGTGCTTCGTAGATGTATTCTCGCTCGAATTTCTTAGCTGCTAGTGGCGACTGGCTGTAGATGATTTTGTATATTCGCTGCCATATACTCGTGCCTTCGTGACCGGCTGATGGAGAGCGCCTCCTGGATAGCCGGCCAGTGCTGGCGATGATATGCCTGGCTCCAATTGCGGCGAAGACATCAAGCAACCCAGCTATTTTTTCAAACCAGGAATCACCGTAAAGGGCCAGGAATAAATGGATAAAAATGGGGTCGAGGCGAATGACAATGTCTATACCCATATTAGATAGCTTGCCGGCAGCAGCCGCCCGGGCATCGAAAGAAGGCGCCCCTGGTGACAAAAGCCCGAGCACCTCAGGAGTCCCTTCGATGGTTATAGCTATAAATTTAGGCTTGTACTCGATAAAGCCAGGCAATTCCAGAAGAAAGAATGGATTGCCTTTGGTGGTGATGAAAAAGGAGACGCCGTAGTCCATAAGAAGCTGTATCAGTCTTTTGACCTCTCTCTTCAATTCGGGTATGTCCTGACAGGGGTCGGAGATATTGGATAAGGAAATTGGCGGGCATAAAGTCAGCTTTTTGAGGTCCTTCTCCACTAACTCAGGCAAGTTGTTATAAATCAGGGTATCCTCGGAGTAGTTGGAGTAGATAGCTTCCCTGGCATAGCAGTAGATACAATCATGAAGGCATTGGTTTGGCCCCGGTGGCGTGACATTGATAATCCAGCAATGCAAGCACTTTCGTTCGGGATGAGAGTAGGGGAAATCATGGAAGGTCGAGCCTTTCTTGGCTATTAACCTTATGGACACAATCTTATTTTAGCAGTTTATGGTCTTCTCCAGAATTTCGTATAAATTCCTCTCCTTTGATGGAGTCCCGATTAAATCGGGAAAGGTGAGGGTGAAACCCCCTCACTCTAACTCTCTCCCGCCGGGGGAGAGATAACTCTGTCTCAAGACAAGGAATGTAGTGCGAGGCTTCAGCCTCGTGCGGGGGCGGGACTGCTGGCACCCCCACGGGATTGCCACGCTTCGCTCGCAATGACAACCGCCCTGTCTTTGCCAGGCACTTTCCTTCCTGTCTTTGCCAGGCACTTTCCTTCCTGTCTTTGCCAGGCACGATAGTGCCGAAGCAATCTGGCACCCCCGCGGGATTGCCACGCTTCGCTCGCAATGACATAATACTTAAAAAGGGATGCTGAAGGGGGCAGCTTCACGCTGCCCCCTTGTATTTTCATCGGCAACCGAGCAGAAGTCTTACGTCACTGTTGAAGGGGTCACTATTCGGCGGTACCTCCGATTGCCTCGGCTATGCCCCGGAGCATGTCGGCTACGGAAGCGCCCAAGTCCGTGTAATCAGAAAGGAACGCATCTACCGCGGCTTCGACAAGACCCGCGAGTCCATCTAGCACCGAAGCTGAGACATCAACGGCTATGACGCCTAACTCGTCAGACCAACCTCCCAAGTTGCAAGCCATTTGTCCTGTAGTGGCACAAACAGCCCGCCCCATGATGTCCGATACACCGAGGTAAGTCCAGACGGCAGCTCCGGCCAACGTCTTGGTCGTTTTATCGGGCAATGGACCGCACTCCGGCGGCTCGTAGTCGCACGGATTCTCGCACTCCTCTTGTGCCCCCACGACAACAGGTACCATGAAAGTGACCAGTAACGCAAGAACAACACCTATACTGAGTAACTTTCTCACCTGATCCTCCTTTCTAGGCTCTTAGCCCTTCTTATCATTATCATAATCTGGTTTTCTGACTTTTGCATACAATCTATCCCGTTCCTTATGTTCGGGCATAAACAATTGCGGAAACGCTTATCTTGTATTCTCATTCGCCTCTCTCCGACCATAAAGCGTGGCTCCAATTCAATATGGCGACAATCGGGTCAATAAAGCCCACCTTCACCGCTGTCCTTAGGGAGTCGTGTTGCGAGATAACCTCGGCTACGGGAGGACTGATTTCATAGTAGAGAGATACGAATTCAGTGCCTAAACTGCTGGGCAGCAGGACCACGTCCCTGAACTCTCTGAGGATGTTTATTTCCTCTGCTGTGTCAGTACCGTAGGCTGCCGTGGCGATGAAGCACTCGAATGGAAACGGGAATGGGTTCCCATCCGGGAGTGCAGAAATAGTCAGGTCGAAGTTGTTGTCTAATGCTCCCGACACCCAGGTCGTCGTCTGGCTTGCCTGTACGCCGGCAACTGTGAAACTGACTATCTTGCCATCATCGTCATGCTCACCCGGCACCAGCAATTTGTATGAACTCGTATTGGTCACGGTCGTTTCTGCCTTCTTGACGTCTTCCATCCAAGCCTCCACCACCGTCCCCTCCGGCACAGCCCCCCTCGAGGTGCTTACCGTGCCGGTGAAGTAGTGGGGCAGTTGGGGTGGTGGTTCCAGATCGTTGGCGTAAGCCGGCAGGACGCCAGTGGCGAGGAGAACGAGAGCCAGCAGGAGCCCAAGGGCCCCGGCCAGGCTTTCAGCCCTCCGTCCTCTCAAGCTATTTACAATTATCTGCACTTTCATTATCCAATCACAGCGTTGATTCGGGAGGCTTTTCCGTCCTCCAACTGGGAGGACATCAACCCTACTTTCGCCATATACCTCCCGTAGCTTCAACCATCCAGACCACGGGATCAACCAGGAGCTCCCGGACCACAGTCCTCAAAAAGCTGTTTCCTGATATGAAATCCGCGACCGGAGGGCTGAGTCTGTAGTACAGGGTAACAAATTGAGAGCCCACGGCGCTTTCCAGCAACACCACATCCCGGAATTCCCGCAGGACGTCAATCTGTTCTGCGGTCGGACTTCCGTAAGCTGCGGTGGCGATAAAGCACCCTCCTCCACCGGCAACATCGAAGACAGCGGTGACGGTTACATCTGCTGCCGGCATGGTGAAGCTGGTCACCTGGCTATTGGCATTAGAAAATGAGCCCGCAGTCGCTTGCCACCTGACAAACTGGTAGCCCGATGCGTATGCCGCTTGTATGCTGACAACTTCACCTTCGTAGTACGGAGAAGCACCGGTGACATCGGTCGCCGTCCCACCCATGATGGGCGATACTGCCATGGTCAAAGTGTAGGGTACACCAACCTCGAAGTTGGCGGTGATGGTTACATCTGCTGCCGGCATGGTGAAGGTAGTCTCAGCGGCATTGGCATTAGCAAATGAGCCCGCCGACGCCGTCCAGTGAGAGAAGTGATAGCCTGTCGCGGCTACTGCTTTTATACTCACTGTAACGCCTTCTGCATAAGGAGATGCATTGGTCACGTCAGTCGCCGTTCCCGTACCGGCGGGAGCTACCGTCATGGTGAGGTTATAGGCAACCGACGGCAGCGCAGGAATCGTCAGGTTGAAGTCGCACTTCAGTTCACCGGACTCCCAGGCAATGCTCTCCTCTGCCAGCACACCGGCAACCCTGAACGTGACCGTCCCGCCCGGGCCTAGCAACAGCAAGTTGTCATATTGTCCCTCGGCTTTAGTGATTGTCTCCGCTCGCAGCGCAGTGCCCACGTAAGCCTGCACCAGCGTCCCCGCCGGCACCGGCCCCGCCGGGGTGATAGTGCTCACTGTGCCCGCGAAGCCCATTGGCTGTGATGGTATGCCATCGGCATAGGCCGGCAGCATGCCGCCACCGATGAGAGCCACGGCCAGCAGGAGCCCGATGACTCCCGCCAGCCGCCCGGCCCTTCGTCTCCTTAAGTCATTTCCGCTTGTCTGCCCAATCATTATACAAATACCTTAAGATTTACGGAACGTAGATTGCTCCGTCTGCCGGGAATGCACCCCAGTAACCCTGACCCATTACCAGATTATCTCCGGAAATGATCAGGTTCCAGTCCTGGACAGTCCAGCAACCGTGATCCCATCCATAGACCACGGGCAAGAGCGCAGTCCAGTTCCACAGGTAATTCTGGACTTGCATGTCGGCCGTGGAAAGGAAGCCAAACATATTCCAACCCTCGCACACTGGATATTCTGCCGGGCTTGCAGGAGGCATGGGCTTCTCGGTGCCCCATACCCACCACGTTATGTTGCCGCAGTTGTCCAAGGGGTAGTTCAAGCGCATCCAGTAGGCTTTGCCGTCCACCAACTCGGTGAGGCTGTCCTGGCCATTGCCCCAAACCAGCCACTCATCGGCACACCGGTCGTAGTACCAGATGCTCACAATCTCCGCTCGGTCGGCGGCGGGGATAGATGCTAACATGTCCTCGATGGGCGGGTCAACAAGGGGAACGAGAGGCAGGGAGATGAGGTTCCACTTCTCATCAAGTGTTATCTTGGCGGCGTCCTTCCACTGGTAAACCTTGAAGTCTACGCACCTTTCAGCGATTATAACCGCACCCGGCGCTTGACAAGGCACTTCCGGACACTCTGCATAGAAGCAGATTTGATAATCGCCTTTCGTGTCGAAGTGGATCGAGCCGTTCCAGGCTATCCAGGTGTCGACATCCAGCGTCGCGTCATCTAGCAGCTCAAATGTGACTGGGTCCTCCGCTGTGCTCAGGTCATCGTCGGTCAATGTGAACCAGGTGTCACCCAATTTGAGGGTGATTTCCGCGTCCTCTGGAATAGCCATCAGCTCGAACCAGGCGTCAAACTTATCGCATGGAGCAGCACAGCCTTCTTCCAGGACCGTGAAGTTGAGAGTGAAGGGTTCCAAGAAACCTTCGATGGTGTCGTTATATGCGGTGGTAGTCATGTTCTGTCCGCAAGCCTTGAACGGGGGCACAAACTCGGACGCTATGCCCGGGTATGTAGGGCCGAAGTCCAGCAGCCAGCCATAGGTGGAAACCGCTGGGATAATAGTATACTCCTCAGACTCGACGGGTGTTGCGTCAGGCGCGCGGCATGTCCATACAAATAGAGTGTAGTCGCCGTCCACGCAGGGATTCTTGATTTCGGCATCATCGTCGAATTCCACCAAAATTGGGTTTTCAGCGGTGGTAAGGTGCGCCGGTGGAAGGAAGCACACCACGTTGCCATCAACCGTAACCTCGTCTCCGAAAACGTCGACGCCCTTAATGCGGATGTCTCCATCCTGGAATGTGGCTGGCACGGTGGTGCCCTCCGGGAACTCGATGCAGACACAGGTCACGCCCTCGGTCAGGCTGGCGGTGATGTTGAACGTGATGTTATATGCGGCCACCGCACAAGCACAGTTGGGGTCAACGACAACCTCCGGCTCTGTCACGTCCGCCGCTACCGGCGTGGCCATCACGGTCAGGCTCAGCACCAGTCCCAGAGCCACAAGAATACCAATTATCTTTTTCACTTCTTCTTTCCTCCTTTCATGTCCTCAGGCTTTTCCTGAGTTTCAGGCTGTTTGATTTTGTTTTTTAGTTGCCTCGTTTGTCAATGCTCGGTTGCCTGGTTGGCAACTATATTATACAAAATACAAACAGCCTCTTTCTGATTTGTGTGTTTGTTTTCTCTTATTTTGTCTATTTTCACTCCACCTCAGGGATATTTGAGGTGTTGTTCAACGCCCACGACCGACCGGCACCCTCCCTGTGGAGAATGCCCCGTGGGTAGAAATAGTCAGTGCTGTTATTGCGAGCCCCTGAAAAGGGGCGTGGCAATCTCATGCCCCTCAGAGATTGCTTCGGCACTACGGTGCCTCGCAACGACGGTGACCCGTGGCCAGCGGGACACATCATGGAATAAGAGAAATCAGATGATGTTTCCGCGGCCATCGTTAAAAACAATGAAGAGACCGTCATCTGCGGGTCTCTTCTCCAGCTTTTTGTAGCTGCCTCTTTCATCCACCACCATGCCCTTTTGTCATTGCGAGCCGAAGGCCTGTCAATCCCAGCCCCCAGGAGATTGCTTCGGCTGACTGAAGTCAGCCTCGCAAAGACAAGAGGGGTGTCGTTGCGAGCCCCGACTTGTCGGGGCGTGGCAATCTCATTTGGCTCCCCATCGAGATTGCTTCGTCGCCTATGGCTTCTCGCAAAGACAGGTGGGGGCGGAGATTGCGGAGCCTGTTCCGAAGCGCAAGCGAGGAATCTCGCTCCTCGCAATGACAGAGAAGCGAGCCCGCCGCGGTAAGAATTCAACTTAGCCGGAACCTCTCTCGTCCGGCGCCCCAGCCAACCCCGGCCTGTCCTAACTAGCTTTGCCACCTGCATTGTCGTCAACTCCCTTCTTCCCTCATCCCAGGCATCTTGTTTTCCCTGGCACTGCTCATCCGTACTTCCTGTGGTCGATTTCGGCAATGCCTTCAGCTGCATCCTTTCACTTTCTTTTATCATAAGTGGTAGAGATTAAAGTGAATTTAAGGTGATATTAAAATCATGTAAAACTTTCGAATTCTACCACTTGACCAAGAATCGCCTTATTCCTTTCGGCCACCATTTCCCAACTACTCATCGGAGCTTGCCTGGCTGCTCGACTCGTGCTCATGTAACGGGTTGGTTTTTCTGAAATCGTAGTTAATACTACCTCATCACTCCGGCACAGTCAAGCCTTTTCCGAGATTTTTTGGAAACCCTTGTTACCCTCTCGGTAGCGAGCTCCCGGTCACATTCC
>Ga0209121_10004907_pt1 | contig 12325 bp, 10 predicted proteins | sample Cruoilmetagenom3_FD_187292 | JGI IMG/M metagenome (GOLD analysis project Ga0209121, IMG submission 187292) | Oil polluted marine microbial communities from Coal Oil Point, Santa Barbara, California, USA - Sample 3 (SPAdes) (version 2) | ecosystem: Environmental > Aquatic > Marine > Oil seeps ... | reverse complement strand
TTATGCTCAAAAAATAATCCTCGGAATATCAACTATATGCCTGCGGTTATTTTTTTCGCATGCCTTGATCTTGAACGAAAATCCTCATAAATCAACAGAGTCATGGATGGCACTTTTACCTTTGATTAAATTAGATGCTGTGCCGCAGCTGTCGCCCCCACATGTGGGTTCCATTAGAGCCAAGAATGTCAAAGCAAGACTTGTTTTTCACAATAAAGTGGTATACCTCTTGGGTGAATTAAACTGGAGAGGAAATGGGAATGAAAATAGTTTTTATTGTTTTATTAGCGCTCGTGCTTCTTTTTGCAGGTCTGCGTCTGGTAATGGAATTCAAGACTTGGAGAATGAAAGGGAAAAATGCACCTACCCCTCATAAAGCATCGAAGAAAAGGATTCGGGCAGGTGAAAAGACAGTGCTGTATTTTTATACGCCATCGTGTGGTGCGTGCGGGATGCAGGAACCAATTATTCAACGTATTCGGAAACGATATCCGGACGCGGTATTTAAGATTGACGCGTCGCATAATCGCGAAGCTGCTGCTTCCTACGGGGTGATGGGAGTCCCCTTTATGGCTTTTATTAACGATGGCACAATAGTAAAAGCAAAGGCCGGTGTTCAGAGCGAGCCGGTTATTGAAGGATTTCTTACGGAATCATAGCGGGAAACTATAAGGAGTTGTGCTTTTGAATTCAATTGGCATATGCATGGGCGCTTCGACGCTGTCAATCGTCCGTCTGCGAAAGGATAAAGACGGGCAAATATTCATAACAGATACCAATGTAACACCTCACCACGGCAATCCCCAAAAAGTCCTTATAGAAGCGATAAAAAAGCTGAATATAGACGGAGATTCAAGAATTGCCGTAACCGGTAGGAAATTCAGCCAATTTATTGATCTTACATCCATACCAGAGCCTGAAGCAACGGAAAATGCCTTCTCCCACCTGAATGGTCGGGGAACCCACTACAATGCAGTTGTCAGCGCCGGTGGCGAAACCTTTATGGTATATGCTCTCGGAAAGGATGGAAAGATATCTACGGTGCAGGCCGGAAACAAGTGTGCATCCGGTACGGGAGAGTTCTTTCTGCAGCAGATCGGGAGAATGAGAATCTCCATGGAGAAGGCTATCTCGCTTGCTCAGACGGAAAAACCGTATAAGCTCTCAAGTCGCTGTAGTGTTTTTTGCAAAAGCGATTGCACCCATGCCATGAACAAGGGGATTCCAAAGGGACAAATTGCTGCGGGGCTCTGCAGGATGATGGCGGGGAAGATTCTGGAAATTATAAAGCAGATACCCAAAAATAATATTATGGTCATTGGGGGATGTGCCCGGAATTCCGTTATGATCAATTACCTGGAAAAAGAGATAGAAAACCTTGTTGTTCCGGATGAAGCGCCTTATTTTGAGGCTCTGGGATGCGCCCTGTGGGCATTCAATCACGAAACAGCGTCTTTTCCAGGTACAGAGAAACTTTTCAAAAAAGGAAAAAGCTCTTTTTCCCACCTTCCACCCCTGAAAGATTTTGAGAGTATGGTGGAATTTAAAACAGCCTCCCGGGGAAAGGTTCACAAGGGTGATCGTTGTATCATAGGGCTCGATGCGGGTTCTACAACCACCAAGGCAATTCTCTTAAGAATGAAAGATAATAAGGTCCTGGCCTCAGTCTACCTGAGGACGAATGGCGATCCGGTACAGGCATCGAGAAACTGTTATGCGGGTCTGGTTGACCAGCTTGGCTATCTCAGTGACAGTATCCATATTGTGGGTCTCGGTGTTACCGGATCGGGCAGAAAGATAGCGGGCCTGCACGCCATAACAGATGGAATTATCAATGAGATTATCGCCCACGCAACCGGCGCCCTTTTCTTTGATAAAGAGGTGGATACCATTGTTGAGATAGGTGGTCAGGATGCAAAGTACACCTATATCACAAATGGAGTTGCTTCTGACTATGCGATGAATGAAGCCTGCAGTGCGGGGACCGGTTCTTTCCTCGAGGAGGCGGCAAAAGAAACCCTGAAGATTGAGATGGAGGAAATTGCCGATATTGCTATCCTGGGGGAAACCCCACCCAATTTTAACGACCAGTGCGCGGCTTTTATAGGAAGCGATATTAAAAACGCATTCAATGAAGGGATTGGCAGGGAAGATATTGTAGCAGGCCTTGTTTACTCTATCTGCATGAATTACAACAATCGTGTCAAGGGAAACAGGCCGGTAGGGAAAAAAGCTTTCATGCAGGGAGGGGTTTGTCTGAACAGAGCTGTGCCGCTTGCCATGGCTGCCCTTACGGGGAAGCATATTATTGTTCCCCCCGATCCTGGGCTTATTGGCGCGTTTGGAGTTGCCCTGGAGATAAAACAAAGATTGGCCTCGGGCTTAATGGAGGAAGATGTATTCTCCCTGAAAAAATTAAGAGACCGGGAAATCGAGTACGGCGCTCCTTTCATCTGCGATGGTGGAAAAGAGAAATGCGACAGAAAATGTGAAATCGCGAGAATTAAAATAGAGGGGAAAATCTTTCCCTTTGGTGGCGCGTGTAACCGATGGTACAATCTAAGATCAAAGATCAAGATAGATACCGAAGAGCTGAATCTTGTTGCCCATTACGAAAAACTGATATTTGATAAAGATAGTTTGTCTCCGGAAAAAGCGGGTTCATATGAGAATGCAGGAACGATAGGGATAAATAAATCTTTTCTTGTCAATACTTATTTCCCTCTGTATTACAGCTTTTTTTCTCAACTCGGCTTCAGGGTTATACTTTCTGATCATTTAGAACAGAAAGGGATAGACAGGATAAATGCCCCTTTTTGTTATCCCGGCGAGATGGCACATGGATATTTTTTGAACCTTTTGGAGAAAAGGCCTGATTATCTTTTTCTTCCACAGTTTAAGGGAGAATATGTGAAATCAGCGGATGAGGAGGGTGTAACATGTCCCATCTCACAGGGTGAACCATTCTATCTCAATACGGCATTTAAGGATCATAAAGTATATAAAGACCTGAAAGCAAAGGGCAGGATCTTGTCCCCTGTCATCAATTTTTCCGGCGGATATAAACCTGTAGAGCCTGTTTTTACAGGAATAGCGAAAACACTGAAAATCCATAAAAAAAGAGCCCGGCTGGCATACACAAAGGCGGCGGAAATCCAGGATAACCTGTTCAACAAAATGGAGGAGATCTGTTCAAGAGAGTTAAAGGGAATCGAAGAGGCTCCAGACGAATTTGCTGTTGTCATTTTTGGAAGATCCTACAATGCTCTGGTAACAGAGGGGCATATGGGTATACCAAACAAGTTTGCCTCCAGAAACATTAAGGTTATCCCATTCAGTTGTCTCCCGATGGCAGAAACCACCGGAGTAGAACATATGTATTGGTCCGCGGGGCAGCGCATCCTGAGGGTCGCGAATTTTGTCAAGAAACACCCCCAGCTTTTTGGGTGCTACATAACAAATTTTTCCTGCGGGCCTGACTCTTTCCTCGTTGGATATTTCAGAAATATTATGGGAAGAAAGCCTTCGCTGACCCTGGAGCTGGACAGTCATGTAGCCGATGCCGGTCTGGAAACAAGAATAGAGGCATTTATCGATATTGTTAAAAGATACCGGGAGCTGGAAAAAAGGGAAGGGATTATAGACGATTCCTGGAATTTTGTGCCTGCTAAGGTAGTAACAAAAAATGATCAGCAGGTATTTGTTGAGTCAACGGGAGAGGAATACCCTATCTCTGACCGGAAGGTTCATCTTATCATTCCCTCAATGGGGAGATATACCAGCGAAGCAGGCGCCGCCGTATTTAGAGGCGCAGGTATTCATACATCAGCCCTGCCGCCGGCCGGAGAAGCGGCCCTTAAGCTTGGCAGGGGAAATACCTCCTGCAAGGAATGCCTGCCTCTTTTACTGACAGTTGGAAGCCTGCTCAAATATATTAACGAAAGAGAAAACAGCAACGAAGCTCTGATCTATTTTATGCCTACCGCTTCCGGTCCATGCAGATTCGGGCAGTATTCTGAATTTATAAAGAGGCTCATAAATAAGCTGCACCTGGAAAATGTTGCCGTATTTTCTCTCTCTTCGGAAAACAGCTACGCAGGTTTTGGCGGCTTTAGTCTCAAAACTAATCTCTGGTTCGCGACCATCATAGCAGGCTGTTTTGATGAGATGTATTCCAATCTACTCACCAATGCGGTTGATCGGGATTCAGCTATGTACATTCTTGAAAAGGAATGGAAGAAGGTGTTGGGCCTGCTGGAAACCCGGCATAAGTTGAAGCAACTTACAGAAATCCTTGAAACAGTGGCAAATAACCTGAAACAGATTCCGCTCAGAAGAACCATGGAAGATACTCCGACCATCCTTCTCACGGGGGAGATTTTTGTCCGCCACGATGATATTTCAAGGCAGTATATCGTAGAGGAACTCGCCGGCCGGGGAATTGCCACAAAAGTTTCCACGCTTGCGGAATGGATCTACTACACGGACTGGCTGGTTCAAAACAACCTGTCAACAGATAATCACAGCTTTAAAGATAAGCTGTCGCTGTCTGTCAGAAGTATCTTTATGAGAAAGTATGAAAGGACTGTAAGAAACATATTATCGAAATCCAACCTCTGTGAGAACAGGGTGGAAGATATAAACCATGTCATAAAGCATACACGCCATCTTATAAATCCTGAGCTTACAGGTGAAGCGATTCTGACAACCGGCACGGCAATAAATGAAGTGGTCGATCACTACTGCGGTGTAATTGCCATAGGTCCCTTTGGGTGCATGCCCACCAGGGTAGCGGAAGCCGTTCTGACAGGTGAAATGAATATGGAAGGGAAGCTGTCAACGGGAGCAACAAGCAAAAAGGTAAAGAATCTACAGGACGACATACAGGAACTGCCTTTTCTGACGATTGAAGGTGACGGAAGCAGGTTTCCTCAGATTATTACGGCAAAACTTGAGGCATTCCTGCTGCAGGCCGAAAGATTACACAAAAAAATGCGAAAAAGTTCCTGACCCCAAGTAGACATACCTCCACTTAATCCTTACACTAATAGAGGAAAAATATAACTTTCCACAATATATAAAGGAAATACCTTATGTCAAGGATTAAGGGCTTGCGCAAGAATAACTTACCATTGCGCATTGCAAGATCTGAGACCCCGCGACTTGTTTTTAAGGACGTCCGCTGTTAGTCCCTACGTCCGTTAGATGATAATTTCTTTAAGAGGCCGCTTCGGCACATGATGTACGCCTTCACTGTCTTGCCAATATTTCATGTTTCCCGAAGAGTCAGCCGTCTCAATCACGACTCTCTACCCGGAATCACTCCTTCAAGGCATTCCAGGTTTCTCTTTGAAGGAAGCTACCTTCCACATGACCTTCCATTTCCTTAAACATCTCCAGTGGAACGGCAAACGTGAATAGATCTTCGCCCAACTGGCTCCTTACATTTTTTCTTGCAGATATATCGGTAAGGCCGACGATTGCTCGTGGATTTTCAGATTTTACTTCCCGGTATGGCAAAATGCCGATGGTCTGGCATCCGGCCGCATAGAGAATGATAACATTTTCAAAACTTCCTCTTCCATAATTAGCCAGGATTACCAGTGCGGAAAGCTGGTCAGGATTGGCTAAAAAGATGATAACGACAGGTTCTTCTCTGTCCAAATCCACATTTTCAATGGGTTTAAAGACAACATGTTTTGCCGGAATATCAACAATCGGCAAAGACTCGACAAACTTCTTTACCAGTTCAGGGGTCTTTATATACCGTTCACCATGTATAGCTTCATCTATCAGATTATTTCCAACAAAATTGCAAACCTTTTCAGCCGCCATTCTGCGTATTCCCCGAATATTGTTTCCCGTTGATAAGAAATGGTAAAATTTTTCTATGCCGCCGGGGACGTTCAAATACCGTTCCCCAAATCCCAAACCTACACCTCCGCCCCAACATCCGAATGTTTCCCTGTCAAATACTGCAGTACGTCCCCTTGCTACACTTGCAAAAAGAGACATGACACATCCCCAATTAACCCTTAAGCACCGGATCATACCAGATACTATGTCTGCGCTTTGCGTATTCCAGGTCGATCTTACCCGTAAAAATCCCCGGCAATAAGGGCCAGTTCTCTTTGAATATGAAGGCACCAAGGTGAACCACGATTCCGATAATAATCAGGAAAGTTCCCAGGTTATGAATCTGGGTGATCCAGTAAATGAGGCCTTCGGAGAAGTTGATATGCGGCAGGTTTTTCATCACCTTTAAGATGCCTGTAAAGACTAAAAGCAGCAGGGAAAATCCGATGAACGCGTAAGCCAGACGCTGTTCGGCCAGGTATTTATCGTTTTCAGGCTCTTTACCATAACCGAAAACGGCCATAATAATCTGTGCTGATTGCTTCATATCACCTTTACGCGGCAGCATGTCGAAGTCCCTCCGAATGCCATGGAAAACAATGTGATACACAATAGCGAATATGAGTACCGCCGCCGCCCAGTAGTGAATGGACAGGGTCACGGAAAAGTTGGAAACCCAGGATAAACCGGGCAGGTGGTCCAGCATGTAACGTTTATACAGGGGCATCTGCCCGAATCCGCTGAAGATCAGGACAAATGTAGAAATTGCCACCGTCCAGTGCACAAAGAGGACAGAAAGACCATGACGCTTAATCTTTTTCTTAACGATTTCTTCAGACATCTTTTTCGCCCCCCTTCATGGTCTTGTACGCCGCTCCCGCCGCTGCGGCAATGCCCGCGACAGGGGCTACTACCATGCTCCAGGCTATACCGTTTACGGTTTCTGTGAAATTCTCCACATTAACAGGCATACCAGGAAAACCGGGGGCCTTCGGGTTAGGTTGCGCCGCTTTCTGTTTCATCAATTCGGCGTGGATTTTTTCAAAGGGCACAGGTGATACATAAAAAGTAGATGTGCCGCCATTTTCCTTCTCACCGTAGATATAACCCTTGATTTCAGCAGCACGGCTGTGTGCCAGTGCACGCATCTTTTCCTTTTCACCAAAAACGATAGCATTGCGCGGACATGCCTCCACACAGGCCGGTTCACGTCCTGATTTGATCCTGCTGTAGCAAAGGTCACATTTATACATTACCCCGCCTCCGGCAAACTTTGGTGCTATCTTCAGATATAATCCAACCCCGGCTTGACGGGCCGGTATTCCCCATGGACATACGGTACGACATTTTGCCCCGCCAAAACAGAGATCATGGTCGATAACAACCGGACCTTCTGGCGTCTTGTGCTGTACGCTGAAAGGACAAACATTTGCGCATGGCGGATTATCACAGTGCATACAGCGCCGGGGAATGTGAAGTGAGTACTGTTTGCCGTTGTGCTCTACATCTGTTTTTTGAACAAAAATCCAATTATACGGTGTCAACCTGCTGGTTAGCCCCTTTTTATGTGACCAGTCTTCTTTTTTCTTCTGTGGCCAGTAATTGCCTATATTCTCTATGGGTTCAGGAAATACATCCTTGTTTTCCTCCCGGCAGGCGGTCACACAGGCAGGAACATCCAACCCTTTGCAACCGTCACACCTTGTCAAATCAATCATGGTACCCACTTGTGCAACATCGGACGCCACGGCATTCCTGCCAAAACCCGTCAGGGCGACTCCACTTGCCACACCGGCCGCGGCAGACCGTTTCAAGAATTCCCTTCTTGAAAAATCAGACATTTTTAATACCCTTCCTCGTTGATAAAGAAAATATCGAACAATTGTTGAATATGTATACTAAAACAACTGACATTAAAGCGCCATTATTATTTGTCCTGAAAGTATCGTCAGGCACTCAATCCGGTATATCAACTTTTTTTGAATTCCGAGACAATTGTCCCGATGCTGGACTTTGCATCGCCAAAAAGCATACGGGCGTTTTCCTTGTAAAACAGATTGTTGTCAATTCCCGCAAAGCCGGGTGCCATAGAACGCTTCAAAACAATGACCGTCTTTGCCTGGTCCACATTGATGACCGGCATACCGTAGATCGGACTGCTTTTGCTCTCCCTGGCAGCCGGATTGACAACATCATTGGCGCCTATGACAACACATACATCAACACTCGCAATCGTTTTGTTAATATCATCCATTTCAACAAGTTTGTCATAAGGGACATTGGCCTCGGCGAGGAGTACATTCATGTGTCCCGGCATGCGACCCGCGACTGGATGAATGGCATAACGGACCTCGCTTCCATTTTCTTCCAGAATGTCTCCTAGTTCACGAAGGGTATGTTGAGCCTGGGCGACGGCCATCCCGTATCCCGGGACAAAAACTACCGAACTTGCGGCTTCAAGTATAAAATAGGTATCTTCCGGTGAAATAGGTTTTACTTCACCCTCAATCTCCATATCTCCTTTTGTTGCAGTGGCGCCAAAACCACCGAAAAGCACGTTGGTAATCGAACGGTTCATAGCCTTACACATGACATTGGTCAATATGATCCCGCTTGCCCCCACAAGGGCACCCGCGACGATTAGAATATTGTTTTGAATCGCAAAACCCGCTGCGCACCCCGCAATACCGGAGTAACTGTTTAACAGCGAAATCACAACCGGCATATCGGCGCCGCCTATGGGTATGACCACCAGGATACCCAGGGCCAGCGACAGGATGATAATTCCGATGAAGATAGCATAACTGTAACTATAACCATTCTGCAGATTCATTAATAAAAGAGATCCCGCTACAAGCGTACCGATGAAAAGTGTTCCGTTTAAGAATGTCTGCCCGCGGAATAGTATGGGTCTCCCGCTTATGTATGTTGCCAGTTTGCCCCAGGCAACCAGACTGCCTGAAAAAGTTACGCCTCCAATCAATACAGCGAGAAAAACTGTTGTAGTTGTGAATAGATCGAAAGCGGTCATTACATGATAGGCCGCCCATCCGACAAAGAGACTCGTAATACCTCCGAAACCGTTAAAGAGGGCTACCATCTGTGGCATTTGCGTCATGGCGACAACCCGGGCGGAGAAGGCGCCGATGATACTTCCTGCAATAATTCCTGCTGCTATCCATTTATAATCGATGATCCCCTTGCTCAGGAGAGTCACTACTACGGCGAGAAGCATGCCGATTGCAGAAATCAGATTACCTTTTCTTGCCGTAACTGGAGAAGTAAGCATTTTTAAGCCGAAAATAAACAAAACTGCGGCAACAATGTAAATTAAGTTTGTGAGAAGATATGTGTTCATTTTTCCCCTCCATCCGGTTTCTTCTTAAACATCTCCAGCATTCTGTCAGTAACCATATATCCACCAACAACGTTTATTGTTGCGAAGATTACCGCTGACGTACCCAATATGATGGTCAAGCTGTCTCCCGCATGGCCTGCCGCTAAGATTGCCCCTACAAGGGTAATACCGGAAATGGCATTAGAACCTGACATTAGCGGTGTATGGAGTCTCGCGGGCACCTTTGAAATAACCTCAAATCCAACAAAGATGGCAAGTATAAGAACCATACTCATGCTTATCAGACAGGCTTCCCTGCAGTAGCTACAAGTGATTGCGTCCATTTTATTCTCCCTTACATAAGTTTTTTCAAGGTTTCGCTAAAGATCGCATTTTCGTGGGTAACGAGACAACCTTTGATGATTTCGTCATCCAGACGCAACTTGAGACTTTTTGTCTCCCCATCCCAAAATTCGTTAATGAAACTAATGAGATTGCTGGAGTACATCTGGCTTGCGTGATTAGCTACGTGGCTTGCAGAATTTTTAAGACCGATAATGCTCACCCCGTTTACAATGACTTCCTGCCCCGGAACGGAGCCTTCCACATTTCCACCGCTTTCAGCGGCAAGATCTACAACGACACTCCCCTTTTTCATTGCCATAATCATTTCTCTTGTAACGATACGAGGTGCTTTCCTGCCAAATACCTGTGCGGTCGTTATCACCACATCCGCCATGGCACAGTGTTTTGCCATTTCCTGCTGTTGCTTTTCAATCTGCTCTTTAGTCAGAGCTTTGGCATACCCGTCTTTCGTTTGCCCCGTTTCTCCGAGGTCAATTTCTACGAATCTCGCTCCGAGGGACTGAACCTGTTCCTTGACAACATGCCTTGTGTCAAATGCCTCTACTCTTGCCCCCAGACGTTTTGCAGTGGCGATTGCCTGGAGACCCGCAATACCTACACCGATGACAAAGACACGAGAAGGCGCAATAGTCCCTGCCGGTGTCATCATCATGGGGAATACTTTATTAAGCCGTTCCGCAGCAACGATGACCGCCACATGCCCCGCCAGACTTGCCTGAGAACTGAGCGCATCCATCTTCTGTGCCCTCGTTACTCTTGGAATCATCTCCATACTTACGGCGCTGATTCCGCGCGAGACAAGTTTGTCAAGAGTCTCCTTTTCATTAAACGGATCAAGATAACTGATGTGAATGCCCCCTTTTTTTAACCAGTCAATCTCTTCTATAGGTGGTTTATGCAGGCGTAAAACTACGTCCGCGGATGACAGAAGGGCTTTTCGATCCCGGGTTACTGTCGCGCCAGCTGATATATATTCATCATCGGTATAGCCGGAGAGATTTCCCATGTCCGTTTCAATTTCAACTTGCGCACCCAGTTTCACAAGTTGTTTCGCATTGGGCGGGATCACAGGAACACGTCTTTCACCCGAAACGTATTCTTTTGGAATGACAATTTTCATTTTCAGCCTCCAGCTTTTTAATCTTCAAAATTCACGGATTATCAGTTTCTTCCCTATCCTGAGCTTGGTCGAACTCCCCATGGCCTTGAAAAAATCCGACATCCTTTCATAATCTAACGCGTCCATATAACCTTCCCCCTACATGGCAGTATTGGTATATTCGCATTTGCTTATATATTATATAACCATCATTTTTCTGTTGTCAAATAAATGGAGGCTACGCCCTGTCACAGTCCCATGGCAAAAAGAACAGATCCTGTCGCAATCCCAAAGACAAGATTGAACACTTTAATAAGGATTGAATCCTTAATGCTGTAGGAAAGCATTGGAAGCATCCCATGTCCATCCTGAACAAATGATGTAGTGAAAAGCACGGAAAAGGGGATCAGTCCCTGCGCATACAACATCACAAATATCAGATGGGGCCCTGACTCGGGGATTATTCCGATCAAGGCGCTGAGCAGAAGTACCCATATCATATTCTCACGTACAAAAACTTCTAAATTCCAGAAATTCATACCCCAGTGAACAAACAGGAGAGCACCTAAAGTCCACAGGAAAACACGAAACATGTGTTTTTTTATAATATGATCCCAAATATGAAAGTGCAGATAGTGCTCGGACGCAACCCCTGAAATATATAGAGAGCCCATGGATAAAAATACAAATGTGACGCGTCTCCAGTTCCAATCAGCCGGGCCTATTATTCCAAATAAAAGCAGTGCCAGATAGGAACCTATCAACGTAAGCAGAAGGAAGCGGGTAAAGGAAAGTTGCTGAAAATTTTTCGGCAGGTTCCCGGGTCGAAAGATCTGGGTCACTTTCTCCGTGCTGTCCACACCGGGCAGGCACTCTTCACAATCCGCCTCAGTACAGGATTCACATGGGACAATTCCTGTAATTTTAATTATCTTATCGCTTATCCACGCAAAGACAATTCCGGATACAAATAGCAACCCGAAAAGCAATATAGCCATGCCGGGGAACTGGGCAAGCATCACAAAGGCTTCATCTCCTGACGTGGCAATCATTCCCCCTATGATAGCGCCAAAAGATATCATTCCGTGAACATAAAGCGTTACGTTTATAAAGGCACCCAGTCAGCCCGGGGTAGAACCAAGGAAAGAAGCCAATGTATACTGTCGCCATTGGCCTCCCTGTAGAACGCTCGATGCTTGCCCTTTGGTAGCAATATTTATAAAATCTACCAGAAGCATCATCACGAAGACGAAGAAACTGATCATTAAAGCATGTTTAAAAACAGACAGGATTTCCATTTCTTGATCTCATTAATAAAAGGATTAAACCACTTGTAAGCGTTTACGGTTGTCGGTTCGCAGTTCACAGTTTTTCCAATAAACCATGCAACGATTGAAGCATTTTGGATATTGATTCCAATCCTCTGTTTTCCCCAACCGTAAACCGATAACTGTAAACTGTGAACAGTTACAACCATTACTTCCAATTACCGTACAATCATGATTTCAGCACTATGTGTTTCCTCTTCTCGCCCTGTCCATCATTTCCTGGGCTTCTATGCATCGTGAAACTATCTTTCCGCCCGACTCAATAGCAATCTGATTGGACAGGACAACTGCTTTGGGGCAGTGTGGACAAGCAGGTGTGACGTATGTCTCTATCAGCAT
>Ga0209121_10004906_pt1 | contig 12327 bp, 16 predicted proteins | sample Cruoilmetagenom3_FD_187292 | JGI IMG/M metagenome (GOLD analysis project Ga0209121, IMG submission 187292) | Oil polluted marine microbial communities from Coal Oil Point, Santa Barbara, California, USA - Sample 3 (SPAdes) (version 2) | ecosystem: Environmental > Aquatic > Marine > Oil seeps ... | reverse complement strand
AAGATACACCCTTTACATGTATAGACAAAGGAAACACACAAGTGTTTTCAGATTTTAATCACGGGAAACCATTGTTAATATGTTTTAATATCCCGCGACTTGAAAAAAATTATAAGAGAATTTCTGAAAAAGACAAAAGGAAAAGCCACCTTTTAGTTAATTTAAGTGAATTAGATATCTCTACTGTAAGGTTTGCTCTCTTTGTGATTGATAAAAATCATGAAGGAGAATTAATTAGACCGCCGGGGCATCATGAGCTATGTGAAATTAGACTTAAGAAGTACACTTTTCTTTTTGATTTTTATAATTTGAATGCAAAAAAAGAGAAAAACGGTTATTTTTCTAATGATGTGTTTATATTTCCACTTAATCAAAGCGAACCAGGTTTCAGTGTTTATTGATCAAATCGGTTTAAAGAATGGATAAAAAATAAGCGTGTTGCACAACATTGTCCAATATAGTAATTTATAAACTTAGCTGATTGAAAAGGAGGGGGAAAGACGGTGAAAATAACGGAGGATATGACAATTGCCCAAGTTATGCAAGCGAAGCCCGAAGCAGTGGATATTTTTCGCGAGCGCGGGATGGGTTGCATCGGATGCGCTATAGCTAGTGGTGAAACGCTTGCAGAGGCGGTAATGGTTCACGGATTAAATTTGCAGGAGCTATTGAACGAACTAAACAAGGGTAATGATGCATAAAAGGAACGAACCTATTGTTCCGGCAACAATGGGATATTTGAAGATATGCCTGGCGGCCATTATTTGGGGTTCGCTGGGCATATTTGTTAGGGCTATAAATTTGCCAATAACTGAGATAGTTTTTTTTCGAGTTATCTTTGCGGCCTCTGCTGTTTTTGTGGTTCTTGTGGCACAAAAAAGGTTGTTTCAATTAAAACTCAAAGGTCATCGTGGCTTGATGATGCTTAGATGTGGGGGTCTTACCATAAATTGGTTAATGTTTTTTTGTGCACTTAAATTTACAACAATTGCTAATGCTGTTTTGCTGACATATACTGCTCCAATTTTCATCGTGCTTTTGTCACCAATATTTTTAAAAGAAAAAATTGAATTAAAAACAGTCTTTTCTTTAATTTTATCTATGATTGGTATTACTTTAATAATCTTCCCGGGTCTTAAAATTGCTGCCGGAACTCATTTTTTTGGGATGATTTGTGCTTTAGGGTCGGCGATAACATATGCTCTCATTGTTATCGCAAACAAATATTTACTTAATGAGTACACCCCGGCATCTTTAGTTTTTTATGAGTCTTTTATCTCTTTTTTCATCTTAGTTCCCTTTATGTTTGTAAATTTTTCGGGACCAACCAATGGCGAATTGCTGATTTTAATTATAATGGGCGTTGTAAATACAGCTTTAGCTGCTTTTCTTTATACAAGCGGTCTTAAGCAGGTAAAAGCTCAGCATGCAGGTGTTCTTGCTTATCTTGATCCACTAACAGCCACGGTACTTGCAATTTTATTTCTTTCCGAAATTCCAACCGCTTACACGATAATCGGGGGAGTTTTTATTCTAATGGGCGGTTTGACTATAATTATCCAGAAACGTGTCGAGCAACTTCTTATACCTGATTAGATGAGCCTATTTGTAGGTGAGACCGATTAGGGTTGTCCGGGCTAGAAATATAAGCGGCGCAAGGAGCCACCACCATTTTTTAAATAAATTTTTCTCCAAAGTATGATTGTTTTGCATCATGACCCACAAATATCCAACGGTGTAGCCCAGAAAAACACCGGCCAAGATGTCGCTTAAGTAGTGCACGTTTAAATAAAGGCGATTAAATCCTACAATTAGGGCGTAGATTAACCAAATATGCTTCATTAGTTTAATTTTTTTATATTGGCTGAGTGAAGGCACCCACAGTAAAGCAACAATGCCGAAAAGTAAGGTCATGTGCCCGCTTGGGAAAGAAAAGGCATAATGGGTGGTCAAAGGTTTAATTGAAAGAACTTCATAAGGGCGCGGTCTTGACACAAGTATTTTTAGCATTTCTGAGATGAGGCTTGCCGAGGTGGTGCTCAGCCATATTACGGGTAGCCACCTTTCCTCTCTTTTAAATAAAAAGTAAATTGAAAGGATAACAAAAAAAAGATAAGCGGGCCAGAGTTCTTTAAATGGAAACACGAGAGAGGTTAAGCTCTCTATTCTATGTTTTGAAATAAGAATTGCGATTTGTCGATCGAAAATAAATGATAGGGTTAGAAGACAAATGGGAATGAATGGCTTGAGGCTAAAGCGCATAAGTTCTCCTAAGAAAATAAAAAGCCCCGCCAGCAGCGGGGCTTAGTTTGCAAATATAGCTAAATCTTAACTACGTTTGCGGCTTGCGGTTTCCCGTTATTTCCTTCTACGACTTCGAACTCAACTTTGTCTCCCTCGTAAATAACCTTGAAACCGTCGCCTCCGATAGCGGAAAAATGAACGAAAATGTCATCTCCGCCTTCTTGCTCAATGAAACCGTATCCTTTTTTTGCATTGAACCACTTGACCGTACCTTGAACCATTGTCTAACCTCCTACGACTCTAAAAAATATTACTGACCAAGAATAACTATTTTAACTGGGAAAGTCAATAAAAATTTAATTTTGTTTGTCAATTAGATGTTGACGCTGTTTTTTAAGGCTTCGTGAACAATGTCATAATGAATATAGCCACCCTTATGAAGGATGGTATCGCCGAGTTCAGGGTCCATTTTCATACTCGCGATACAGGGATAACTATGCCAATATTTGGCCACTATCCCGTCAATATTTTCATCCAGACTTTTGCCAATGAGTTTGTGGGCTACGAAATAGGTTGCTCCACAAGGGGCGCTTTTAATCACCTTTACCTTCTTTATGACGTTGTCTTTTGCTTTAATTTCAATTTCTGGTTTTCCTATCCGGAAGTGGTCGATGAATTTATTGATGCGAGGATGCCCTTCACTTTTTTCAAGCGAGCAAAAAGGTTTTGGGAAAGCACAGTCAATTCTAAGATTGGCGCAGATTTGCCTCAGCTTATTTCGGCCCCACCTTGTCAACCAATCAGGATGCTCGACTGGAATGATTATTCCTTTGGCCCCAGCTTCTTTTGCCATTTTCGGTAGCGATAACAGAATATCTTCATGGATATTTATGGCAAGCAATATGTTGTGAGGAGGGAATTTTGCAGGCAAATACTTTTCGGGGTCATCTATATAATAAAGCAATTCAGCCGGAAGTTTATGTATTCCCACAATATCTTCGGAAAAATTGAGATGATAATCCTTGCGGCAGTTAACGCATTCATCTCCGCAACCTGTGCAGACGGAAGACTCGTTTGTTAAATGTTTAATCAATTTTTTTGCATAGCCATCATCAAAAACAGAACAAAAAGGGGCAATTTCTTTTGGCGTCCACTTGTCGGGACAAATTATAAATATTTTCATTTTTTTATGTATTTAATCCCTTCGGTGTTTTACTGACTCTTATTATAGCGGATTAAAAACGTAAAAATACATGTAAAGTTTTAGTAAAAGAGAGCCCAAAGGAAAATTTATTTAAACGTGTAAGCTATGATCATATCTGAATTGTTTTAGTCGATTAAACCATACAATCTCTGCACTCACCCGTAAATTCCGAATCAGCTACAAGGAAACACGGTTCATCGGCAAGCTTTATGGGCTCACTGATGTAAAGAACCTGCTCTTTCTTGCTGCCATAGCGGTAAACTGTAATGCCCTTGCATTTAAGTTCGTATGCTAACATATATATTTTTTTTACATCATTTTGGGAAGCGTCTTCGGGCAAATTTACCGTTTTTGAAACGGCGTTATCCGTATATTTTTGGAATGCCGCTTGCATCTTGACGTGGTGTTCGGGGGGGATATCAAGAGCGGTTACGAATAGTGATTTAACATCTTCCGGTATCTCCTTAATATTCTGAATTGACCCTGAACATGAAACTTTTGTTAACAATTCTCTGCTATAAAAACCCCTTTCTTTTGCTATTTTTTCAAAGAGGTGATTTGATTCAAAGAGTCTAACTCCTTCCATTACATTTCTTACAAAGGATACGGCAAAAAGTGGCTCGATTCCGCTGGAGGTTCCGGCAATTATGCTTATTGTTCCCGTCGGGGCTATGGTTGTTGTGGTTGCGTTTCGCATGGTTTCAAAGCCAAGTTTATCCCAAATGCTCCCTTTAAAGTTAAGGAAAGAACCCCTTTTCTTACCCAGTTCCATAGATTTATTTCTGGCTTCTTCTGAGATAAATTTCATTAACTCTTCGCCGGTTTCTATGGCCTCTTCGGAGGAGTAGGGAATTCCAAACTGAATGAGCATCTCGGCAAAACCCATCACCCCTAAACCTATTTTCCTGTTTCCTTTGGTTATTTTCTCTATTTCGGGTAAAAGGAATTTGTTTGTATCTATTACATTGTCGAGGAAGTGAACTGCCGCTCGAACGGTTTTTTTAAGTTTTCTCCAGTCTATCTTGTTGTCGGTGACCATTTTTAAGAGATTTATGGAGCCGAGATTGCAGCTTTCGTATGGAAGCAGCATTTGCTCACCGCATGGGTTTGTGCTTTCAATTTTCCCTAACCTTGGAGTCTGATTATGCCGATTGATTTCGTCTATAAATACCATTCCCGGATCTCCCGTCTTCCAGGCGGCAAATGTTATTTGATCAAACATGTGTCTTGCGCGAAGCTTTTTAACAACCTTATGGGTGCGAGGGTTTATGAGGGAGTACAGCCCATCATTTTTAACTGCTTCCATGAATTCATCGGTGGCTGCAACCGAGAGATTGAAGTTGGTAAAACTTCCTTCCCTTTCTTTTGCTCCTATAAAATCCAGGATGTCGGGATGGTCGATGCGAAGAATGCCCATATTGGCGCCCCTTCTTCTCCCACCTTGTTTTATCACCTCGGTTGCGATGTCAAAAACCCGCATGAACGAAAGGGGCCCGGAAGCGACGCCCTTGGTTGTTTTAACCGCGTCGCCCTTCGGCCTTATCTTGGAGAAAGAGAAACCTGTTCCTCCTCCGCTCTTATGTATTAAGGCCATGTGCTTTACGGCATCGAATATTTCTTCTATCGAGTCTCCAACCGGCAATACGAAACACGCCGAAAGCTGTCCGATATCGGTTCCTGCATTCATCAACGTGGGAGAGTTGGGGAGGAATTCAAAATTTATCATCATTTGATAAAATTTCTCTTGAAGGAATTTTAAATCGACGTTTGGATTGTATCTTTTATCGATTTCTGCGATTATCTTGGCAACCCGGGCAAAAAGTTCTTTGGGGGATTCAATTACCTTGCCCTTATCATCTTTTAAGAGGTATCTTTTTTGGAGTACTTTAGCGGCATTTACTGTGAGTTTTAGTTCGTTCTGAACGCCCAATATCGTTTTTATCTCTCTTAATTCAGCTCTCTTTTGGCGGTAAATTATATAGGCTTTGGCCACCTTTGGGAGATTGGTTTTAATGAGCATGCGCTCAACAACATCCTGAACTTCTTCAACGGTTGGGATGACATCAGGTTTAGATTTTTTTTCTAAAATTTCAACAACTTTATTTGCAACTTTATTTGCCAGTTTTTCATTGGGCTCACCTACAGCCAAAGAGGCTTTATAGATGGCGGTTACAATTTTTGCCTTGTCAAAATCGACAATTCGCCCGTCTCTTTTGCGAATTTTTGGAATTTTATCCATTTTAATCCCTTTTTAATTTTATTTTACGACGATTATCTATTATAGTTAAAATTAAGCGGATACGGTTCTCTAATTCATAATATTTCATTCCCGAAGCACTATCAAGGAATGGGGGCATTCAAGGTTTTTGAGAAAAATCCGATAATTATTAGTGAATATGTTAATGTTAACAAAAGGTAGACTTTTCTCGTTTTTTTAGGAGGGGCATCGATGAATTTTATGGAGACGGGCATCCGAGGACTCGACCAAATTCTTGCCGGGGGATTGCCCGAAAGAAGTGCGGTTTTGGTGGAGGGCCCTCCGGGAAGCGGTAAAACCGCTTTGGGTTTGCAGTATGTTTATGAGGGGGCCACAAAATACAACCAGCCCGGCTTATATGTTACTTTTGAGCAATTTCCTCAAGATCTCTATAGAGACGCTTTAAATTTTGGCTGGGATTTAAAGAAACTGGAAAAAGAAAGAAAGCTTAAAATTATTTTCACATCCCCCGATATTTTTGAGAAGGACATCAAAGAGGTTGGAAGCTGGGTTGAAAAAATATTTTTTGATTTAAATATCCAACGAGTGGTGATTGACAGCATTACTCATTTCCAAAATCTTGCAAGCGATAAAGCAGAGAGGCGAAAGATGCTCTATGGTTTTTGTAATGCGCTCAAGCGCCAGAATGTAACCACCTTTTTCATTAAAGAGGCCGAACAAGGGGAATTGCCATTTGAGGAGTATCTTTTTGACGCCGTATTCAAGATGTCTTTTAAGGAGGCAGGAGCGACAAAGAATCGTTACATAGAGGTGAAGAAGGTAAGGGGTTGTGACCATGTTTTGGGGCAGCGCATTTTTCGCTTAACCGAGGAGGGCATAAAGGTGTTGCCTGATAGGTCAATTTTATCATTTTGCCCTGTTCCTCTCACCAAGGTTATCTCCACCGGAGCGCTGACGTTAGACGAGGCGCTTGGCGGCGGTCTTTGTTCTGGAGATATTGTACTCTTGGGAACAGATGGTCTCGCAAGTACTTGTGAAATTATAGGTGGCTTGGTTTCAGCGGCGGTTGAGCGGGGAGAGGGGTTGCTCATTTCTCCTTGTTCCCCCCATTGTTTTATGGATTTACCCAAGGCGCTAAAGATGCATGATGTGGATATGTTGGCTTTGGCAAGAGAGGATAAGTTGATCGGGGTTGATTTTTATCAAAGGGCGGTTCCGGAAGAGCTAAAAACTAATGTAATTAATGTTGGTCAGTTGGAGTTCATGGAATTTGTAAAGGTCTTTAACGAGATAAATAAGGAACTTATCAGCTCGTCCTTACCTTGGACGGTTGTTGAGGATGTGGATAGCTTAATTCTAAAATTTGGGGAGGAGCTAACAAAGAGTTGGCTGGCGAAACAAATTGCCCTTTTGCGTGTTCACGGGGGGCTGGTTGTACTATTTTGTAATTTAAATTCTGTTTCAGATTCAATGGGTGCGTTTCTTAATCAAAATTCCAGTGCGGTTATAGAATCGTGGTTTGAGGATAATTATCAATATCTTCAGGTAAACAAATCAACCTGCGGCAAGACTTCTCATCCTCTTGTTGTAAAAAGTATAGAAAAGACCCCTTTTTTTACTTTAGAATAGCGAGATTAAAATGAAATATGTTTTCGAGAGAGAATTTGATAAAGAAAAGAATATCGTAAGGATTAATGGGAAGGCGGCAATTGGCCACTGTCAGTATTACAACACGCTCATTTTAAAAACCATGGAGTCGTTTGGCTATGTGGATGGGCTAAAAATTTATGAAGAAGTGGCTGAGGAGGCAAACAGGGAAGCATTTAGCGATTACTTGAAAAATCATCCGGAGGTTGTAAGTTTGGATGATAAGTTGAGTGTCGCTTCAGATATGTACAGAACTTTTGGCTTTGGCTTGATAGAATTCAGCGACGTAGATGAAAAGGGGGCGAAGGTGGTTGCACCGGTTTCCCATTTTGCTCTTACTTGGAAGAAAAGGTGGGGGAAAAGATCCGCTCCCATTTGCTATTTTACCAAAGGTTATATTGCGGCGGTTCTTTCAGCTATCTTTGATAAGCCCTTCGGTAGTTATGAAGTAAAAGAGCTCGATTGTATTTCCATGGGAGACAGGATTTGTAGATTTGAGGTTAGGAGAATATAAAGTGGCCGTTGATGAAGAATTTATAATTGAACAGCTCACCAAAGCGGATTTGATAGGGGACGAAAGAGGATTGATATCCTTCTTTGGAACGTATCTTACTCAAATCTATGCCGATTTTTCCAATAAGATGTTTTTCCGTTTTCAAAAAGCATTGACTCCCCACCTTCAAAAGGCAGCCGGGGTTTTGTTGGCTAACGCTGTTCAAGAGTGTGGTTATTTTACCTTCAGGGGATTTATTGATTCTCCGGATTGGGAAGCTTTAATGGGTCCCATGATTGACACCGACGAGGACATGCTCTATGCGCTCGTCGCCCTCTGTAATGTTTTTGGGGTAGGCAAGTTGAAAGTTAAAGAACTTATCCCGGGTGAGCGTTTTGTGTGTGTTACTTATAATTCTATTGAGGCGGATGGTTATCTCAAAGAGTATGATAAGTCCGATAAATCTCAATGTTATACATTGACCGGTCTTTCGGCTGGACTTATGGATCTTGTTTATGGGCGAGAGTTCCCCCATGGTTTAAATACTTTTGAAGCAATTGAAACCAAATGCCGCGCCAAGGGCGACGAGTATTGCGAGTTTGTTGTTAAGAGAGCCACTTTTTGATTTTGATGCTCGTATAAAATTTTCAAATCTTCGATGAATCTCTATCTCGACAATCTTTCTCAAACTTTGGTTATAGTTATTTCGTTTTCATGATGATGCTCGTCGGAAAGGCGATTTATCTCAGAAAATATGCTTTTTAGTGAGCACGTGGCCCCTGATGTTTTCTTGATGGAATCTTCCAATAGTTGACTCAGACACTCACTCTCTGCAGAATCTACTATGTTTTTCCATTGTGAGAGATTTTTTTCAAGTAGTTCGTTTGCTTTAATCATCTGATGAAAAGCAAGTTTTAATTGAGTATAGTTGACTCCGTTTTCACACATTTTTCACACACCCCAATCACTATTTTTCTGTGAGAATTACTTTGTGGTCAAGTAGCTTTACCTCCTTGAACTTCGCATTTACAAATTTTTGCTCGCCAAAGAGGTCGATAAGTTGTAGCTTATCGTTTTCAGGCTTGATGGTTATCACATTTTCCATAAGCTCTTCTAACTTTCCGTCTTTTTCGAGATAGACTTTTGCTTCACACATTTATTGTTTTACCTCCTTTAAACCAAATTTTTCTTATCAACTTGGTGGCTTCTTCCATTAAGTGGGGCAGAGGTATCTGCTTCACTCCAATTAAATCAATATGCGGATGCGAGAGTGGTAATAAGATTTTTTTTGCATCAGAAACTGCAATTGATTCTGCCATTTTCGGAGTCAGTTCTCCCATAAATGAATTAGGGATGACGATAGATATTGGACCAATTATTACATCCGCTTTCTTTACGGAGAATGCCACGGCGTTTTCGCCGCTTGCTCCACGGTTGGCCCCGGCTTTCATCATGTTGCTTGTGGCAACGGCGTTTGTTCCCAGAACCATTATTTCGACTTTTTCAGGCAAATCTTCTCGGAGGCGAGCCACTATCTGATGGCCAATGCTTCCGCCCATACCATCTATTACTGCTATAATCATTGGATTATAACCACTCTGCCAGTTCTTCTATTAATTTTTTCTTCGGTACTGCTCCGATCATCTTTTTCTTCACATTTCCGTTTTCAAACAAAATTAATGTCGGGATACTCATAACTTCATACTCCCCGGCTGTTTCTTGCCCTTCGTCCACATTGAGTTTGCACACCTTTAGTTTATCGCCATATTCTGAGGATATTTCTTCAAGAATTGGAGCAAGTGCTCTGCAAGGGCCACACCAAGCGGCCCAAAAATCAACCAAAACAGGTTCTTTTGCTTCCAAAACTTCCTTTCCAAAATTGTCTTTATTTAGATGGACTATGTTTTCCTTACCCATGTTTGCCCCCCTTCTTAAGGACACATCTTAAGAATTTTCTCTCCATGTATCTTCAAGATATTTTTGTGCGGATATTTCTGCAAGTACGCCTTCTCCTACGGCTGCAGCTACTTGTTTTATTTTGTTTTCTCGAACATCTCCCGCTGCAAATACGCCGGGGAGTGAAGTTTGCAATTCACTATTTGTTATAATATATCCTTTTTTGTTTAATTTTAAAACATCTTTTACAAAGTTTGTGTTTGGGATGTTCCCAACGTAAAAGAAAACCCCGTCGACGGTTAATCTTTTTTCGTCCCCGTTTTTTTTGTTTCTGACGATACAGCCTTCAACTTTAGATTCCCCGATTATCTCTTTAATTTCTGAATCTAAAATTAGTTCTATTTTTTCATTATTAAAGACTCTTTCCTGGAAAATTTTGTCCGCTCTGAGCTGGTTTCGTCTGTGGACTATAAAAACCTTTGAGGCGAATCTGGTTAGAAACAAAGCTTCTTCGATCGCGGCGTTGCCTCCTCCAATGACGGCAACTTTTTTATCTTTAAAAAAAGCTCCGTCGCAAGTGGCGCAATAAGAGACACCCCTTCCGGTAAACTCTTTTTCACCCGGGATGTTTAACTTTGCAGGGTAAGCTCCTGTGGCTATAATAACAGTTTTTGTAAAGTAACTGTTTCCATCGAGTTTTATCTCGAATCCCTTGGCAATAATTTTTAAAGAGTTAACTTCTGAGAAGGTTAGAATTTCTACCCCAAATCTTTTCGATTGCTCCTCCATTTTTTGTGCAAGCTCCCGACCTGATATGCCAAGAGGAAACCCCGGGTAATTTTCGACATATTCCGTCGTTGCTATTTGCCCGCCGGGTAGCCCTTTTTCTAAAAGCAAGGTTTTTAGTTTTGCCCTTGCGGCGTATATGCCCGCTGTTAAGCCCGCTGGCCCGCCGCCTATTATTATTAGGTCATAAAAATCATTAGAATTATTCATTTCCACCTTCATTTTTTTTGATGGAAGCTTTTATTTGAGTGATGTTTTGTTTAGCGTCTTCAGCCGAAGGCCCTTCAGGGCAAAGCTCTAAATATTTTTCGAATTCTTTAAGGGCATTTTGGGGCTCATTTTTTCCTCTCCAAAAAACAATGCCCAGATTAAAATGTGCATTGGGGTGATTGGGGTCTATCTTTAAGACCTCTTGGAACTCGCGGATGGCAGCGTCGTTCATACCCAAATAAAAATAGGATATGCCAAGGTCAGTTCTTATATTTGTATTGTTTGGCTGTATCTCCAGGGCGCGTTGGTACGTGTTAATTGCCAGTTGATATTGTTTGGTGTCGAAATAGAGATTGCCCAGTCCCACTAATGCTTGGAGGTCATTGGGATTATCTTGAAGCACTTTAAGGTAATCGTTTTTTTTAGCTTGATATATCTCTTCCTCAAGAGTTGCCTCCGATGGTATTTCGCCGGATTTCTTTGATGTATTAAAAACTTTAAAATATAAAATACCAAAAATTGCCAAAATTAGGAAAACGGTTAGAATCCAAGGAACAACTCTTTTCCACGGTGTCCTTTTAAAAAAAGCCGATTCTTTTTTGGGCTCCACTTCTTTATGTTGAATGTTTATGCCCAAGGTTTGGGCTTTTAAAAGCATATTAAGGTCACTTGTTACGAGAGTTACTTTGCCCGGGTTCTTTTTGTGAATTTGGTAGGTTATTGCGAGTATGCGGTCATCTGTGCTTTTTAAACTCAAGGATTTGGGTATTTCTGCAGAAGTGATTAGGGTTGCTACCTTAATTAGAGCTCTGTTTTTTGCTTTAACTCCTTCGCTTAGCTTGCCTTTTTCTGAAAGTTCAAAGAGCATTCGTGAAACTTCTCGACCATGATACTTTAAATCACCGCTAACACGAGCAGTTTTTAATTTATCTATCTCTGAAAGGACCGTTTCAGGAACAATCACCTCAGCGTCGGGGAAAGAATAGATGATATTGGGTTCTTCCAAGAGGACGTTTGTGTCGAGGACAAAAATATGTTTCAAGTTTTTTCTCCTTAAACTTAGTAATTTCAGGCTCGGCAATTAATATATTATATCCTTTTTTCTTTTACCTGCCTATCTTGTAAATAATTCTAAAAAATAAGGAAATCAGGTTATCAGATATAATTTAATTATTGGGGAATGAACTTGCAGACGGAAAATAAAAAATGGTTGCGAACTACCTGTTCGCAGTGAGTTTATCAGGCAGTTTTCTTGTTGGCTCCACACGGAAGATTGCTAAAAAAGCAAGATAATTTGTCTATGGTTTTTTTCACGTCCGGGCTGCCGCAGCGGGGACATTTTAACTTTTGCTTTGGTTCTTTTTCCGGGATATTGAATAATAAGTGACACATTTGACATTCAAAGACTTCCATTTGAACTCACTCCTTAAGAATAAGGTATGGTCTCCTCTCGTTTTTGTCAAGGCAAGAAAGAGACCTCGTTTTCGTTTAAAGCGAAACAATTGAAAAAAAGTTTAAATGATTAATTTGTTCATTTTCTTACTCGCCTAAGAAAACGAACCAAAAGAAGGGCGGCCGATCATTTTTTTACGGCTCCAAAATGTACGGTTGTTCAGGCGCCTGCAGAAC
>Ga0209121_10004905_pt1 | contig 12330 bp, 10 predicted proteins | sample Cruoilmetagenom3_FD_187292 | JGI IMG/M metagenome (GOLD analysis project Ga0209121, IMG submission 187292) | Oil polluted marine microbial communities from Coal Oil Point, Santa Barbara, California, USA - Sample 3 (SPAdes) (version 2) | ecosystem: Environmental > Aquatic > Marine > Oil seeps ... | reverse complement strand
TATCCAGCGACACAATCAGGATGAGCAACGACAACTCCATCACCCTTCGGAAGGGCAAGACCGTCCCGGTGATGGGGGATGTCAGCTTCATGGTGGCCGACGCTGACGTGCTCAGGTTTGGGCCGACGGTGAAGAGGACTGGAAATTACGAGATAAGGGGAACGATCGTCGACCCATACGAGCATTCTGAGTTCACATGGGACGTCTACAACTTTGGGGGGTTCTACTATGACATCGACGACGACGTGGGAACCGAAGAGCTCAAGGCCAGGTTCACCGGAGATAAGGTCGACGACGGAGATCTCAGGTATAGGACCGAGCCCGAGTCGGTTGAGTTCGATTACTCCCGCTGGGGCAGCTACAACGTCGTGGGGTTCCTGGCTGAGAAGTACTTCGCCGGATACAACGATGACACTGACTTCACCGATGAGTTCAGCGTCATAAACGAGGGCGAGCTGAGAAAGGTCCTCATAGACGACGACGAGTCCTACACGGTTCGCAGCGGCGCCACCTTCCCATTAAAGGAGGGGTACGAGCTTCGGATAAAGGAAGTAGACCTTGACGGAAATAAAGTCTACATGTCCATCACCAAGGACGGAGAGGAGGTCGACAGCAAAGTCATCGAGCCCGGAAGCTCCGTGACAAGCTCCACCTTCACCTACGACGATGCGATCGGAAGCGAGGACGTGCCGATAATCGCGGTCCACGTCCAGAGTGTCTTCCGGGGCAGGGAGGAGGATCTCGCAACGGTTGAGGGAATCTTCCAGGTATCCGACAAGGCCAGATCCATCGAGGAGGGCGAAACCTACGGCAAGATGGAGATCGACAGCGTCTCTGACAGCGGAATCGAGATGGTGAACGACGGCTCCTTCAGCCTCGGCAAGGGCAAAACCATCTCCATCATGGAGAACATGAAGTTCAGGGTGTCCGACAGCGACACAAAGCTCGTCGTCCCCGTGGTCGAGGTCAGGGCTGAGGTCAAGCCCATGAGGATCGATTTCCCGGAGGTGACGGTTGGAACTCCAACCGAGGTAATGGTGACCTCTGACGGAAAGCCGGTCATCGGCGCCCTCATCACCATCAACGGGGATGAGGCCGGGACCACCGACACCGACGGGATATACCTATACTCGCCAAAGGTTGCGGGCAGCTTTGACATCGAGGCCAAGAAGGATGAGTACACCGATGTCAAGGGGGTAATCGTCGTCAACGACATCCTGGAGGAGAGGGTGCTCGCCATCAGCTCGCCTCAGGAGGTCATGAAAGGTGAAAGCTTCGTGATCAAGGCCACCATCGGCCTCGACTTGAGGCCCGTGGAGGGTGCTGATATCGCCTTCGATGACGCCAGTATCGGTTTGACCGACAGCCGCGGTACGGTATCCTATGCATCTGACGCTGTGGGCAGCCACACCATCACGGCTACCAAGGAAGGACACGAGAGCGGCTCAAGAAAGATCGTGGTTGTAACGCCGATCGAGATAACGGGCCTTGAGATGCCCGAGACTGCGAGAGCCGGCAAGACGGTCAAGATCACCGTCACAGCCGAGAACAGGGGATCGGTCAGCGATAACACCACGGTGGAACTGAAGGTCAACGGAAATCCCGAGGGCTCGATGGATCTCACCGTCGGTGCCGCCGAGATTGAATCTGCGACCTTCGAGTATAAGCCGGAAGAGCCTGGTCTTTACACGGTAGAGGTCAGCGGAATCCAGAGGACCCTGACGGTGGAGGAGAAGAGCAACATCGGCATGATCGCCGGAATTCTGGTGCTCTTATTCGCCATCGGCGGTGGGGCTTATCTCTATTCAACCGGCAAACTGAACGAGATTCTGGGGCAGATCAAGAATCGCTGATCCTGTCCCAAAAACCTCTATTTTTTTTTCGTTTATACCAAAAAATCGGGCCCAGGCGCTCGACTCATCCTGAAGATCGAAAGGGTTCAGGGAATGATTGATATACCGTGGCGGATTCTCTCACGACACCGTGTAGCATATCGGTTTCGGCCGATAAAAATTTCAGGATCGTATTCACATGAACTTCTGGCAACCCAAGATCGAGACGATGAAAAAATCAGATCTTCAGGATCTGCAGCAAAGACGCCTGAAGGATACCGTGAAGAGAGCCTACGAGAATGTGCCCTTCTACCATCAGAAGATGAAAGATCTCGGGATGACGCCCCGGGACTTAACGAGCCTCGATGATGCGAGAGCCCTTCCGGAGACGAGAAAGGCCGATCTTCGAGATAACTACCCCTTCGGCCTCTTTGCCGTTCCCGAGAGCGAGGTCGTGAGGGTTCACGCCTCTTCAGGGACCACGGGAAAGCCGACGGTCGTCGGCTACACCGCGAAAGATATAGAGACCTGGTCGGACATGGTGGCCAGGGACATGGTGATGGTCGGCTGTACAAAAGAGGACGTATTCCAGAACGCCGTGAACTACGGATTTTTCACAGGGGGCCTGGGCATCCACTACGGGATCGAGCGGATGGGGGCGATGGCGGTTCCGAGCGGCACGGGGAACACCAAACGTCAGATCGAGATTATGATCGACTTTGGCGTTACGGCCCTTCACTGTACCCCCTCTTACGCCCTCTACCTCGCCGAGACGGTATTGGATATGGGTGTCGTCGACGATCTGAAGCTGAAGATCGGCTGCTTCGGAGCCGAGCCCTGGTCTAACGAGGCTCGCTCAGAGCTTGAGAATATGCTGAATATCAAGGCCTATGATTCCTACGGTCTCTCGGAGATGTTCGGGCCGGGCGTCGCTTTCGAGTGCCAGGAGCAAAACGGCCTCCACATCTGGGAGGACCACTTTTTGGTGGAGATCGTCGATTCCGAAGGTGAGCTGTGCGCTCCCGGCGAGCGGGGCGAACTGGTCCTGACTTCCCTCACCAAAGAGGCGATGCCCCTCATCAGGTACCACACGGGAGACGTCACCTACATGATGGAGGAGGACTGCCCGTGCGGCAGAACGAGCGTCAAGCTCCACCGGTTCCTCGGGCGGGCCGACGACATGCTGGTCGTGAGAGGGATCAACGTATTCCCGAGCCAGATCGAGGACGTACTCCTCAAGATGCCCGAGATCGGGGACTACTTCCAGGTGGTCGTGGACAGGAAGAGGCACGGCCTCGACGAGATCGCGATCAAGGTGGAGATGAGCAACGGTGCCTTCACCGGAGAGCTGAGCGACCTTGCAAAGCTCCAGAAGAAGGTGGAAGGCGATCTGAAATCGGTGATGAAGATCAGGTCCAGGATCGAGCTGGTGGAGAAGGGGAGCCTCCCCAGGACAGAGGGCAAATCCAAGAAGATCGTGGATTTGAGGGATATCTAGGTTCGGTCCAGAGGGGGGCCTTTAAGAGACCCCCTTTATGGCCCAGGCTCGTCCAGCTTCTCTTTTACCCTTTCGTTCAGCCTCTCCAACATCCCTTTCATCCTCTCGGAGTTGTCGCAGTGCGAGCCGGTCTTGGGGCTGCAGACCGAGATGGCGTCCATCACCCGATCTGCCAAACGAAATTGCTCCATCTCCTCAAGCTCCATCAACAGGTCCGACATCTTCCGGTTGAACTCCCTGCACTTCTCAGCGTCGCATATCGCGTCTCCGTGAAGGCGGCGGAGGCTCTCGACCTCTTTCAAGAGATCTTCCCATCGTACCCTCTCGGTCATCTCATGATCTATTGGCGCCTTCGGATCGATGCGATCTCCTCCTCGATGCTCCTCGCGCCGAGATTATCATCAATCTCTATCAGGAGGCTTGGAGGTATAATCCTGCCCCCAAAAATTTCAGGATAACCGTTTTTATCCTCGACGTGATGCAGAACAGCTCAAAAATATCCTCAGAATAATGGAGTAGGATATCGGATTAACATTTAGACAGTAAACTTTCTGAATACCGAATATAATGACCTTGATATTGTAAATAGACCCTAAATGTGGATAAATGAAACTTCTCAGGGATAAAATATTTGAAGTATTGATCACTTAGAACTATTGGATTTCTTTAAAGAAATCCGCGAAAGGTGGTCGGAGAAATGGTTGATATCGAGGATATACCTCCAAAGTTGAGGTGGGAGATCGCGGCCAAATCGGCGTCCTCGATCCCCGTAGCCTACGATCTGTTCTTCAGGAAGGTCCTGGGCGAAAGGTACGACGAGATCGAGATGCCGATCTGGACCGAGGCTGGACGAGAGGTGGGACGGCTCGCCACTGCCCTTTGGCTGCCAGCGGACGACGCCGAGGGGATCTGTGAGACGATGGCGATAGCATCAAAAATCCTCTTCGGCCCCGAGTTCAAAGGGGAGATAACGGAAGCGGCGGATGATCGGGCCATGTGGAAGATAACCGAGTGTCCTGTGCTCAACCGGGCGATGGAGGTGGCGATGAAGCCCGATAGGATTTTGCAGGCCTGCGAGGTGTACGTCAAATCGGCGGTCGAGAACCTCAACCCGAAGTATTCCCACAGGTTCGAGAGAAGGATGTGTGCCGGCGACCCCTTCTGTGAGAGCGTCGTCCAGTTCAGGTGATGGTCAGGGGAGGGGCTTATAGGAGACCTGCCCCGAGCAGGCGAGAAACCTGCCGATCTGCGAAATTGGTCGATAGATCCTAAGGTCGCGAGCCATCGGTCTCTTCTGTGCCCCGCCGTCCTCGCGGCTCAGATTTTTATGCGGCACGTGGACAAGGGCTCCGCCTTTTCTTGAGGTTCAGCTGTATCCCAGAGCCCGAGCATTATTCAGCGCGGTCTTAGCCTCTTCGCCCTCTCCCAGCATCTGGAGGGCCCAGCTCTTGTTGTTCCAGGCGGCTGCGTATCCGGGTTCGATCTCGAGGGCTTCGTCGAAACAGTCCAAAGCCTCCTGGTACCGGCCCAGCCTGTTTAGTGTCATCCCCTTTTTGTTCCAGGCCTCCGCAAACTGGGGATCAATCCTGAGAGCCTCGTCGTAACACATCAGAGCCTCGTCGAACCTCAAGAGCATCTGGAGGGTGTTGCCCTTGTGGTACCAGCTCTCCGCAAAGTCCGGATCGAACTCGAGGGCCCTGTCATAGCACCTCACGGCCTTGTCATAGCTTCCGGTCATCTGGAGGGCGTCCCCCTTGCCATCCCAGGCGTCAGCAAGCTCCGACACCATCTCGATGGCCTGGTCATAGCAGCCCACAGCCTCGTCATAACGGCCCGACCTGCAGAGAGCGTCGCCCCTTCCGACCCAGTCCTTGGCGGTGTATGCCTCAACTGCGGCCACTGTCACCTCCGGGGGCTCATCGGCGACCGGCTCTTCGGTTGATTCGCTCGTCTCAGACTCTCCCAACTCGGCGTCAACGATCGAGTCTCCAACAGCAGGACCAGCAGGAACCTCCACCTTCTCTTCCTCAGAAGGTGAATCGAAAACCTCGCCCAAATCCATCAGGCTGAGACCGGGCCTTTTCGCGGACTCCTCTGCAGTCGAGGCTTCAGGGGTCAGGTTCGCAGACGATCCATCTTCAGCAAAATCGTCCTCGGAGTCCTGGCCGATCAGGTCAAGACTCTCACCGACCGCCCCCTCTTGAAGATGATCCGCTTCGGTGAGGTCGTCGGGCACCTCAGAAGTCTCCTCGACGACAGGCTCCTTTTCAGGGCCTGAAGGAGACTGATCGACGCTAGATATCCCCGGAACCTCGTAGATGGGCGCAGAGCCATCGAAATCGCCGTAGAAATTTCCGTCCCAGAAGTTCGTCCCGAGATCGAATGCGTTGTAGTTCTCGTTGTTTTCGAGGACATTTTTGAGAATCCGGTTGTCGTTGGATCCGGCGTTGATCCATATCCCATATTTGTTATTCCAGACGACGTTCTCCTCGATGACGCTGCCGCTCGACCCGTCGAGGAATATGCCGTACCAGCTGTTGTCGGTGACGAGGTTGCCCCTGATCAGGTTATCCTTCGACCTCACATCGATCCCAGCCCAACCAAAGCCAGCGTTTTCGAGGACGAAACCCTCGAGCAGAACGCCGTCGGCGACTAGGGTTGCAGCGCTGCTGCGCCCGTCTGCATCCACGATAGGCTTCTCGGTGCCGTTCCCAGCGCCGCGAAGGACGATGGACATGTCCACTACCAAGTTCTCGCGATAGGTGCCGCCCTGGACCTCCACCACGTCTCCGGGACTAGCGGCGTCGATCGCAGCCTGGATGCTGACGTGATCGCACCCCTCAGGGCCTACCGTTATCGTGGCCGCCTCTGCCCCCGCGAGGAAGAGCGCCAGGACCGTCAAGAAAAAAACCGAATTCGAACTCATCAAGCCTCCCGCCTGGGGGTCCATTCTACTTCGATCTAAGAAAATGTTTTGGTGAAATACAGAAGTCGCTGAAAATATGGAAGAAAAAAAGTCTTAGTCGGAGGAGCAGGTGATCGAAGCTTACGACGAGGCGGATTTGCCCGCCGATTCGGGCTCTCTCTTTCTCTTCCCCGTCTCCTCTTCGAGGTCACAGCTTTGAGGACCGTAAGCGTCCTCAATCGTCTTTGTGAGCCGCTCGATCTTCTGGTATCTCACGCACCATCTGCACATCGGATTCGTCTCCGCCCCATATTTGCGGGGCCGCCCCTCATATACCTACCTGCTTGCCGCAGCGATATATCTTTCCGGAACCTGCATTACATACGGCTTTTGGGATATGCGCAGCCATAGCGCCATGCACACCAGCCCGATCAGGATATTCATCATGCCCAGAACCAAAATTGTATTGCTCCAGTTCAGGGATATTATGGTCATACCAATGCTTCCCATGAAGATGCCAAAGCAGCTCATAAGAGCTGCAGCAGATCCTGTATCTCCCCTTTGCTGCTCCAGCATCAAATTTGTGCCGGGAGTTCTCACACAGCTTGCACTGATGGTTGCCGGCAGGAGCACCATGGTCAGTATCCAGGGCTGAAAGCCGCCAAAAAATGATATGAGCAGGCCGCTGGCTGAGATCACTGCAAAACAGGCGATGATAATCGATCTACGTCTGTATTTCCTGGACACTCGCATATAAAGCATCGGGCCAGAGACCATGCCAATGGCGTTTATGGAGAAATAGTAGCTGTAAACCTGCGCGCTGAGCCCAAAACCGTTTATGTAAATGTAGGATGATGCGGCTATGAACGCCATCACAGATACGCTCGGCAAAGAAAACTGGGCGAGCAGAGACGAGAAGCCTGGATTCCTTGCAACTTTGTAAAGCCCTCCCAGTGCCTGCAGCATCGAGCCCGAATTGCGTTTGTCTATCGTCTCTTGCAATGCCATGCTTCCTGCCAAAGCCAGCAGGCCGATGAAAGCCAAGGCCAAGAACACTCCCCTCCAGGACATGAACTTCAGCAGGAGCGCGCCAAGAACCGGGGCTGCTACCGGAGATATCAAAACCATGGATTGGACCATAGCCAAAATCGGCTCTCTGCTCTTGCTGTCATAAACATCCTTGATCATGGCCGTGGCAACGGCAAAAGCACCGCTGCCTCCGATGGCCTGCAGAATGCGAAATGCTATCAAGTGATAAATATCCCAGGAGCTCGCACAGGCGAGGCTTGCCGCAGTATATATCGAAAGGCCGATCAAGAGCACAGGTTTGCGGCCGTATTTATCGCTGAGCGGTCCCCAGAGAAGCGTGCCCGCAGCGAAAAATACGAAGAATAAGATCAGCGTGAGATTCGCAAGGTCAGCAGAGACGTTGAAGTACTGAGCCATTCCGGGAAGTGCGGGAAGATAAAGGTCTGTTGACAATGGAACAAAGGCGCTTAGAAATGTTATAAGCGCGATCAGCCCCTTTTCTCCCAGGTATTTTTGTCTGCGGGCAGAAGAGGGCTCGGTCATGTTTGGTCTCTGGAAATTTTCGCTCTGGAAGTTTGTGACGTGGGGCCCGTCTCTGACAAAGCAGTCTTTTTACCCTTTGATACATATCCATGCAACTTCGACGCGCCTCCGACTATGGCATGGGCTATCCTTTCGTATTATAAAGCTGGCGAGGGGAGGAGCTCCCTCCTCCCTCCAATAGCCTTGTTGAGCAATTCCGCCCGGTCTGATCTGACAGATGCGTCTGCTGTTGTTCTCGATTTCACTACTGAGTGAATTGCGGCGGCGGGCATCGCTTCGTGACACGTGGGGGTCGTGCTGGGGATCTACGTTATTCGCACCATGAAAATCCATAGAGATGCTATGCCAGGGCTGTATTATAGATTCGAACTGACAGGAGAGATAGTAGAGTTATTGGGGAACAAATATGTTTAAATAATCCTTGAATTAATAAATGAAACAGGAGATAAGAAAATGAGACGAGGCATTTTAAATGAATTCTCTGAATATGTATACGAAGTAAGAATCGTTCGAAATCCTGGTAAGTACGACGAAAAAATTCAGGATAATGTAGAGGCTGCTGTTCAAGGGAATACGATTCTTTTCCAACCTGAAGAAGATATTGAAGAGGGTGACTATATTTACGTCACCGATCCAAAGATCTCTAGTTCTTATAAGGAACCATTAGTTATAACAGATTATAAGGTTTTTAATGACCCTCATATGGGAAATAAAAAGGCTACGGTAATGCCTCTGTCAAAATGGAAGAGGCAGCAAGAGGAATCCATAAGGGCAACTCAGCAAATTAATGTCGGTGGAAACCTGGGTACCTTAGCTGGTAGAGATATTACAGAAAACATTAACAACTACAACATCAACGCAACTATTCTCTTAGGGGCATTAGAAAAGGCGATAGAAGAATCGCAAGATATCCCTCCAGAAGAGAAAAGATCCCTTCTCGAAAAGGTACATGGACTTGCTAATAACGATTATGTCAAAGGCATTGGTGTACATCGGTAATTACTGCAGGTTTAATATCTCGATTGGGACTTTGAGTTAAGTCAAAGCGAGCACTACCCAACAAGCTGCAGAAAATGAGAAACAATGTCTCAATAAGTCATTAAAATAACCTCCAATTACCAGCCCGACAGGTACATGGACTTTGAAACCCACGAAAAATAGCATGGTCCATGTCGAGATTACAAACCAGGACGTAAGAGACCTTTCCGCCGAAGTCAAAAACCTGCCGGGAGCCATTTTTGGGGGAAGCGGCCCGCTTCTCCGCCCTTTCCTCTCGAAGCTCGAAGAGCTTCTGCCGCCGGAGAAGAGAGGTCGCGGCAATAACTACATCTCCTCCACCCTCAAGGCCCACGTGGACGCCGTCCAAGCCGACGAGGACCACATCAGGGTCGAGAGCGAGGGGAGGTCCGTCGAGATCACACGGGCAAAGCTTTAGACGATCCTCGAGGAGAAGTTTCGACCCTCGACCACCTGAACCTGCCCGGCCTTCTCTTTCTCCAGAGCGGCCCGGTCCTTCAGGCCTGCACCCTCAGGAGGCTCTCCAAAGACCACGGGGTGAGGGTGCCGGAGAGGCGGCGCACCCCGCAACAAGCCACGGAGTATTCATCTTAAATAAATAAAAATATATATATATATAGAATGATAATTCCCGGATATAAGGACAACATTGCTGGAAAGGACACAAGATCCTTTGCCTTGGTGAAGCCTGCGTCAGCGTCTTCTGCCTAATCTAAAAAGATTACCAGCATTATATCCAACAAACCAATTTTCGTTCACAAAAACGATGTCCCATTCATCTACTGCTCCATGGACCATCTTGCAATGAATCCTATGCGTCTCGCCTCTTATCGCCCGCCATTCGGCCTTCCAGAGACCTTCTGCTTCCACAGTCCCTTCTAGTCCAGCAACTTTAAAGTACCAGGGAACGGGGAGCCAGGGAACGGGTTCAGGTGTTTCTTTCATAGTCTTAAAGTGCCAGGGAACGGGTTCAGGTGTTTTTACCTTCTTTCCGTCAAACTTACTTACATCCCAAAAGGATTCACTTAATCGCTTGGCTATTTCCATAATTTTTGCTCCTGCTACAAGATTTGGTTCCAAGATTGCACTTCTTTTGCTATTAGATACCAATATGTTGCTAATATTATTTATAATATTAAACTCTTTCTATTCCCCGTGATTCTTGTGTCTAGGTGTCGATTGGTGAAAACTAGTAAGTAGCGCTATTTCGAGATCTGCTCATGGTCAAGGCGCTACATGTTGTTTGTGGGTCTTGATGAAGATATTTGTATGGAATAGAACTTCCAAAGCCGCAAAACTCTGGAGCTGGAAGGCGGCCATTCTGCCGCTGCTCCTCCCCGTTTCATCATTCCTTCCCGCCAGCCTTCTCCTTCCATCCCGTCCTTCTTTCTCAGCCGAATGCTCCGGGATACACCGCCACCGTCGCCCTGAGGAGGACGTCTATGATCAAAGCCGCAAAGAGAACAGCTCTATAATTTGCGCCCTGGTAGAAGATCCCATTCCCCCGCTCAGCCGTCGGGTTTCGGATGAAGTTAATGGTCTGGGCGATCATCCAGACTCCGGCTGCAATGGCCGCAGCGAAGTAGATCGGGCCAAGGCCTGTTGCAAGGCCGAGGGCTAGCGAGAGGGCTACCCCGAAAACCCAGGTCGCGGCGACGAGCTTCGATGTTTTTGGAATGCCGTAGGTGACGGGAAATGTGGGAATCCCCTCCTTTCGGTCGCCCTCGACGTCTCTTGAGGCGTCGCAGTTGGTGAAACCCCAGTCGGTTATGCAGATCATGGCGCCGAGGATCAGGGCCCCCTCGTGAAGGCCGGGCCCCGCTTTTAGAATGCCCGCCGGAGCCATCGCGAGCCACACGCCTATCGGAACGACCCCGTAGGCGAGGCCCACGAACGCCCAGGAGAAGGGGGTGCTCCTCTTCGCCCACTTCGAGTAGACGGCCATGATCAGGGTAGCCGTGATCAGGGCGACTAAGCTCTCGGGGTTTAGGTAGAGGGCGATGAGGGCAGCGATAACGAATAAAAGTCCCGAATAGGCGAGGGCCGAAGTTCTACTCACCTGCGACGAAGGGAGGGGACGGTCGGGCATCCCGACGGCGTCGACATCGATGTCGCAGCAGTCGTTGAAGACGTAAGAGCTGGTTATGGCAACATACGCTCCAAGCGTTGCGATGGCGAAGGGAAAGATGGCGGGGAGGCCTCCGGTCGCGGCGTAGACCGCAAGAAGCGCCGTCGCCCCAGGAAGGGCGATGTCCATCGGCGCGAGAGGCGGGCGGAGAAGCTCCCAGTAGGCTTTGAACCGGCCGCTGCTTTTCGTATTCGTAAAGGCGTTCAAGAGTCCACCTTCCTCAGTCCAAAAGCCCCTCAAACGCTTCGAGATGGTCCTGGGGGTGGACGAGCCAGTCGAGCTTTCCCATCTCCCTGCCGAGGGGATACATCTCCCTGCTCCTGACGAGCCCCAGGTCCCTGACCGCGGGAACCTCGATCTCCCTCAAGGGCGCGGCCTCCTTGCATTTCGGGTTTTTGACAAAGCCTTTGTCAGTGAGGAAGTAGGCCCCGCCCCCCTTCTCCTTTATGGGGTCGTAGATCGAGGAGAAGTCTCTGCAGACGAAGTTAGCCATCTTCAGCCTCTTGTTTGACTCGTTTATGGTGATATGGCCGTAACCTGGCGGGACCACCACCTTGTCACCGGCCCTCGCCCTCACCAAAACGACGTCGCTCAGATCCTCTTTCTGGAGAAGGTAGGTTGCCTCCCCCTCAAGAACCTCGTAAACCTCGGGATAGGTGACGTCCTCGCCCGGTACCCTGGGATGGTAGTGGCCCGCCGTCTTGACGTACTCGCGCCCCAGCATCAGGGGCAGGATGATCGTGATGTCGTACCTGAGCCCCTTCTCCTTGAAGAGGTCACCATCCCTCCTGCTGAGGAAAAGATCCCTGTACATGTAGTAGAGCTCCAGGTTCTCGGTACCCTCCGCCCACTCTCGATCGTAGAGGACGTCGTCCATGTCGTGGAGCATTCTCACGTCGGGCTCCTTCATCTTTCCGCCGAATTCGAGCTCGTTCAAGTCTCAACACCCGAATAGGTAAAGGTCGGCAAATTTATAACGTTTTTCCGAGAAGTAGACCTCATGGAAAATGACGGGAAGCCCACCACTTTCTGTGAGGACCTCAGAAAGTTCATCATGACCTTCGTATCCACCACCGCTGAGGCGATCCAGGCGACTCAGGGAGCCGGCGGCCTCATGATCATGAGCGTTGCCATCGGAACCAAGCTCTGGGAGGAGATGGAGCAGTTCAGGGAGTGCAACATGCCGAATTTCGAGACAAGAGAAGAGCAGATCGGATGCTTCATGAACACTCTGGAGGAGTCGGGGGTGATTGGAAGCCACTCGTTCGAGGAGAAGGACGGTCGCCTCGTCGTATCGATCAAAGACTGCTTCTTTGCTCCTGCCAGCGACAGGCAGATCGAAGCCGGGCTTGAGCACCCGCTCTGCCCCATCGGCGGG
>Ga0209121_10004904_pt1 | contig 12330 bp, 13 predicted proteins | sample Cruoilmetagenom3_FD_187292 | JGI IMG/M metagenome (GOLD analysis project Ga0209121, IMG submission 187292) | Oil polluted marine microbial communities from Coal Oil Point, Santa Barbara, California, USA - Sample 3 (SPAdes) (version 2) | ecosystem: Environmental > Aquatic > Marine > Oil seeps ... | reverse complement strand
GTAATCCCACAGTAATGGTGGTCGAAAAGATTTCTAAGGCGTTGGACGTATCGATGGGGATGTTGCTGGATTAAGTTCGATTATTTATTCAAAATAATGCTTACTGGTGATTTTAACGAAGTCCGGCAAAAGATGCTCTCCACTAACCGCCGAAAGGCACTCTAACCGACCCATCCTCCAAAACTCCCGTCAGATCTGCAAATACCTTGCAGATATTGTCGTTGTCACCTTCCTTCATCGCACCCCCCCGCCAATCTCCCCACAGCAATGCTTGCGGAGGAAAGGAAGTCGAGGGTTTTATAAAGAAACGGTTTCAACGTGAACCGGATCTACCGGTTCCGAATACACCTGCCGGATTTCACCACCACGACAGTAGGCCTGCATTACTTCGATAATATCGATGTAAATGCATCCTATTTCCGGGAAACCGTCTGCAGCTAAATCTTTCGAAAGAAAAACCTGTGCCGAAGAGAATGGCTGCGAGGTATTTCGCGCGGCCGGAAATGCAAAACAGTTTGAAACCGTTTCGCCATCAACCACCTTTTCGAGAGCCATCTGGTAATAGAGCTGCTTGACGATATCCGGCCACCCGGGGACGCTACCCTTTCCCGTGGCGGCATAGTATTTCGCGTCGACAACAATAAGGTGGTCATCCTCGCGCACAACAATGCCTGTCTGCATTCCCCGATCGAGAAGCTCGACGCCGCCACCATCCCTCTTGATATAACCCGGTTTTGGCAATCAGGCGTTCCAGCCATCTTCAACGCCCGGTAAAACCTTGCGGAGCATGTGCTCCCAAACGCTTGAAAAGTCCTCCACTCCGCAGACAAATTCCCCTTCTGAATGCGCCGCAGTTTCTTCGATGTACGCGATCAGGGATTTGGCCAGAAACACAGGCCGGTTGGCATAAAGCGTCGGCAGTAACGAGCGTAGCTCACCCGGCCACAAAAAACGGGGAGATCATGGCGATGTCTTTTCAAAAGTGGGATTTGTGGAAGTCGCCTTGCCTGCTTTGCAACGTCTGCCAGATTTGGAAAAAACCCTGGTTGAGATAGTTCAACAAACCATTTCCCTCAATCCGGAAGATAAATCTGGGCCTCTTCAACTGATGATGAGTTTTATCGCTCTTGCTGAAAGCGAGGTCAGCAGAACACGTGTTCTAAATCACTGGTCGCCTTTTCGGCGACGCCTGGCTACGTTCTCGCACGCAGCTCTGCTTGCGAGAGAAGCGGTGGGCAGAATTGATGTCGCTCATCTTTCTGCGTGGATAATGGAAAACCACGGACACCGCTTCTACCTTCAGAATTTGATGGATTTGCGTGACGAACCTCGTTGGCTCCCTGACTATGCAAGCCCCTCTCAGCTTAAGCAAGAATTGCTTGGGCGATTGTATAATACCGTTGGAAAAGTAGTGGACGGTCTGCCTGAGGGGCCGCTTCGTGAGACTCTCGACCCACAGAAATCTGAAAGCAAATTTAACAAGATCCGAACGATAAAGAGCATGTTCCCGGGCCCTCTCGAGGGACACGACTCGTCACTTCGAAATCCCATTCCACCGGAGCTGGAAGAAGCCCTGGACCGAAACCTATCTGAAAGCAAGTTGACGGTTCAAAGTATTGCGGCACTCATAAACATTTCAGGCCTTTTTCAAGTTGAGAGTGAAAAAGCCGAGCGCGCCGTTGCGGTTATCAGAGCAAGCAACTTTCGTTTCGCTGAACAAATGAGCGACGTTGAACGAGTTACTCTTATTCATGGTCTGGCAGAGGCAGCGAGCCGTTTGAGGAGCGAAAGCCTTGCCAAAAGTGTTCGGGCTGTATCGCGCGTATACAGCGAGAACGCCGGTACGGAGAGACAATATAGCGATGAGGTGATCGTTAGCTTGCTAGCAGCTGGAGCTTTCGAAGAATTCGATGCTTGGAAAGAGTTTTTGGGAGAATGGCTCAATGAGCTTTGCTTCAACGCGAACAGAGGAGCTGAGGGGGAATTGCGTGCGTCTGTTGAAATAATTTGTTTGATTGAACCAAGGCTTCGAAGCAAAATTGGAGCCGGGCTGGCAGCACTTGAATTAATCCAGAAATAGTTGCCGGGTTGCATCTCTATGAATGTCTGCAGTTGGAAGAATAGATAGTCATTTGTCACCTACAGCGAATGACCGCAATCCGCCCCTTATTACCACTCCCAGATAGTCGTTTCGGCTGACTCGCGGCGATTGGGCCACAGCAAAACAATTCACCCAACCGCCATCGATTTCGACTGGACTTCGCACGCGAACAGAGCGTCAGTGTCTTTGCGCCGACGCTGTATGCATTGCCGGCCCTCAGCCCGAGTTTCGGGTTTTGCGCAGTACAAGACTCGGGATATCCCCGGGGCAACTGTACGGAGGCAATTATAATGCAGCATGTGGCGAATACGATATCAACCGAGCAGGGCGTTGATCAGCGGGGGAGAACGCAGACGACCAAGTCCGTTTCAAAGAAGGGCACATTAATTAGTCTATTATCCAACCCCAAAGGCGCGCGGGTGTTGTCGCTTTGCAAGGTGTTGGGATGGCAGAAGCATACGGTGCGGGCCGCCGTTTCAGGGTTGCGAGCGAGCGGTTATGTGATTGAATCCCATCCCTCGTCGCGGGACGGAGTGACGGTTTACAGGATTACACAGAGGCCGTATTCGATATGAGCCTTGACCTGACACAACCGGATCGTACGGAATTCCTTGAGCTTTGGCGCGAGACTTTCGGGCGACCGCCGCCGAAGAACATTTCGATGGGGTTTATGCAAAAGGTGTTTACGTTCGAGCGTCAATGCATGGCGGATCGGCGACTTTCTAAGCAAACCCTGCGCAGACTTAAAGCCATCGCACGAGACGGGGTATCAGCGGTAAATCCCGCCGCCTCTCTCAAGCCCGGCACGTATTTGATGCGCGAATGGAACGGGCGCAGTTATCAGGTCGAGGTGGTTTCCGGTGGCTTTGTAATGGATAGCAAAACCTACTCATCGCTGTCAGCCATCGCAAAACACATCACCGGCGCGCACTGGTCCGGTCCGCGTTTCTTCGGAGTCTCACCATGAAGAAGAAAATCCGCTGCGCGATCTATACACGCAAATCCTCGGAGGAAGGACTGGATCAGGACTTTAATTCACTCGATGCCCAGCGGGAAGCTTGTGCGGCCTACATCACCAGCCAGAAGGCCGAGGGCTGGGTGCTTTTGCCGGAACAATATGACGACGGTGGCGTGTCGGGCGGAACCCTGAAGCGCCCGGCTTTACAACGTCTACTTGCCGATCTGGATGCGGGCCACGTCGACCAGATCGTAGTGTATAAAATCGACCGCCTGTCACGGTCGCTCTCGGATTTCGCCAAAATCGTCGATCGGCTGGACGAAGCCGGCGCGTCGTTTGTCTCCGTTACCCAGTCATTCAACACCGCTACCAGCATGGGTCGGCTGACGCTGAACATGCTGTTATCCTTCGCCCAATTCGAGCGTGAGGTGACGGCCGAGCGGATCCGCGACAAGATCGCCGCCTCGAAACGCAAGGGCTTGTGGATGGGCGGGAGCGTACCGCTTGGCTATGATCCGGACGGGCGGACCTTGGTAATAAACACGGCGGAGGCCAAAACTATAAGGAGGATTTACGATCTCTACACTGAACATGGAACGGTTCGCGAGGTTAAGGAGCAAGCTGCAATTCTTGGCCTGCGCACGAAGCAGCGCGTTACCAAAACAGGCAAAACGCAAGGTGGCATCCCGTTCGATCGCGGGCATCTTTACCGAATCTTAAGCAACCCGATCTATGCTGGCAAAATCCGGCACCACAAAAAGGTTTTTGAGGGGCAACATCCCGCGATCATTGAACCCTATATTTGGGAGAAGGTTCAGAATAAACTTACTGCGGTTTCCGCCAAAGTTAGAGGGCAGTCGAATGTCGCACACCCCTCACCGCTGGCAGGAAAGTTGTTTGACGAAACAGGCGATCGGTTAACACCGAGCCACACCAATAAGAATGGCCGACGCATGCGATACTACATCTCGCGTCGGCTGGTGATCGACAAAAGTAACAAGCATCCGGACGCGTGGCGTCTGCCAGCGCCGCAACTGGAACAGGCGATTGCACAGGCCGTCCGAGAGCGGCTTATAAGTCACGGAATCCTTCCGAACCTTGTTGAAAATCTAAAAGCGAACGAAGCTGATCACCTCGGTAAAAAGATAAATATTCTCGCCCGAATGTTCACCAGCCAAAACCCTGTTCAAAACTGGAATGCAGTGATTGCCAAAGCTAACATCTCCCCCGGAATGCTAACAATAGAGCTGGACGCAAGCGCCATCGCCAAATATTTGGACTTGCCACCCGAACGCCTCAACCCCGATGCGCTCACCATAAATACCCCGTGCCAACTTCGCCGAAGAGGCGTCGAAACCAAGCTCGTCCTCGGCAATACCCCGCCGGAGGTCGACCTGACCCTGATCCGCAATATCGTCAAGGCGATGGAATGGTATGGGGCGGTAAAATCCGGAAAATCCTTCACGCAAATCGCTGTGAACGCAGGCGTTAATACGGACCGCGTTCGAAGTGTAATGGATCTGGCGTTCCTTGCGCCAGACATCATCGAACAAATGATCATCGGAACCCTGCCGCTACATGTGACTTCGGACTATCTGATCAGAACCGGCGTTCCATCAGACTGGAATGCCCAGCGAAAAATGCTGGAAAACGTCGGTACTCGATCGGTTCGTTAACAAATGATCGCCGTTGAAAATTGCAAATTCAGGGTAGTCGAAAGCTCAACATTCACAGCCATCGGCAACATTTAGCCACACCACAGAACAAAACCCGTCCCTCGAAACCGACAAGAGAGATAAACTCGAGAATCCGGCGGCAAATCAGCCCCGAGATACGTCTCATACAAAACCTACCATCCGTAAGCCCCCGTAGTTGTGGGAACATACGGCGGCAAGTAACATCGCAAGTAGTATCTATAAGTTAGTGGCGGAGGAGGTGGGATTCGAACCCACGGTAGACTTTCACCTACGTCGGTTTTCAAGACCGGTGCATTCAACCACTCTGCCACTCCTCCGACGAGGGTCTTTTAGCTATAAGAAGTGCGAAGGTCCACACATGTAATCCAAATCAGTGCACTTTTCATTTCGTTATAACTTGTCTAGACTTTACCGAACGACCGCCAAAGGCGGCAAGGATGAGGCGAGCGTATCCGTAAGAGCCTATTTGGCCGGGATTCAGGGGTAATACATGGGAATTTTTCGAAAAAAATGGTATGCGTCAGCACCACTATTTGCGTTGCTATTAGGTGCTTCGGTTTTGGCGGGTTGCGATGAAACCTTGTCGACAATCTCTGAAACACCTGAGATCGGTGAAAATGCCGTTGAAACAGTTGAGGTAGATGTTGTCGCACCTGAGGCCTTCAGCATCACGGATATGGCGCTCTGGGATGGACGGCCAACTTTTGGCGGTGTCTGGATCGCATATCCAGATATCGAAAAGCCCGAACGCGTTCGAATTCGTAACGATGCGACCGGTAAAGAAGTCATCGGCGCGCTTTACAAACGAGAACGGGATTTCCCGGGTCCAAAAATTGAACTTTCGGCCGATGCTGCCGCCGCATTGGGTGTCTTGGCGGGCACGCCGACAGAACTAACCATCGTTGCGCTACGCCGTAAAACGGTTGAGGTTGAGGTGCCTGTCGTCGAACCAGAGGTTGCAGACGATCCTGATATGAGCGTTCCGTTACGCCGTCCTTCTGCCAAAGCTGCTCCGGTTCCTGCGCCTGCGGTTGTGACGCCAGCTGTCGTCGCTCCCGATGTCGCGCCTGCTGAAATCGAAGAAACAAGCTTGCCACCGGTTAAGCCAATTGCGCCAGCCACCGGCACGTTCATTCAGGTCGCGACCCTTCAAAGTGAATCGCGTGCAGAGGCTGTTGTTGCGAAACTGGAAACGGCGGGTTTGACCGCCGAAATTCGTGAGCGCGAGGCCGGTGGCAAAATCCTGTACCGGATTGTCGTCGGACCAGCAAATTCGCCCGAGGCACTCGAAATCATGATGGCGACTGTTAATCAACTTGGCTATAAAGACGCCATTATTTTGCGATAGGGAAACAGATGTTTACTCGATTGTTCATAGCCGCTTTTACTTTTGTTTGTCTTTTGGCTCAAACCGCCGCTGCGCTTGAAACGACGGCGCGCTCGGCTCTGGTTGTTGATTACAACACTGGCACCGTTTTGCTTGAAAAGAACGCTTACGAGGCAATGCCCCCGGCTTCGATGTCCAAATTGATGACGCTGAACCTTGTCTTCGAGGCACTCGAAGACGGTCGGTTGACGCTTGAAGATACCTTTCGGGTTTCGACCAATGCCTCTCAAAAAGGCGGATCGAAGATGTTCGTTCGGGAAGGAGCGCGCGTCCGGATCGAGGATCTTATTCGCGGGGTTATCGTTCAATCCGGCAATGACGCCTGCATCGTTTTGGCCGAAGGACTTGCCGGAACGGAGGCCGCGTTTGCCAAACGGATGACGCAGCGGGCGTTTGAGTTAGGTATGGATAACTCGCATTTCGTGAATTCGACCGGTTGGCCAGACCCGGGTCAGGAAATGAGCGCAGCCGATCTGGTTTTTCTGGCGACGCGTATCATTGAAAAGTTCCCCCAATACTACACGTTTTTCGCGGAAGAGACTTTCACTTGGGAAAACATCACGCAGAACAATCGTAATCCTTTGCTGGGGTTGGGTATTGGCGCTGATGGTCTGAAAACCGGTCATACCGAAGAGGCTGGGTATGGTCTGGTTGGCTCTGCCGTTAGCAATGGTCGGCGGATTATTTTTATGATTGGTGGGATGGAAACCCCGCTTGCCAGATCAACTGAAGCAGAGCGGATTGCGCGCTGGGCATTTCGGGAATGGGGAATGAAAACCCTTTTCAAGGGTGGCGAACCAGTTGATCGCGCAAACGTTTGGCTTGGTGCGACGGACAGTGTCGAAATGGCACTAGATGGCGACATTGAACTATTATTACCGCTGGAGGGGCTGGACCAGATTACAGCGCATTATACATATGCTGACCCGATAGAGGCCCCTATTCGTGCGGGGCAACAGCTCGGAGAGTTGGTAATTACGTTGCCCACGGGCGAAGATATGAAATACCCCTTGAACGCCCTGACCGCTGTTGAACCCGGTGGATTTGTGGAGCGTGTACAAGCCGCAACCGACATTCTTTTGATGCGCATCCGTGCTGCGACTTCGGGGGGCTGAGGTGTCCAAGGGCATATTCCTGAGCTTTGAGGGCATCGATGGTTCGGGCAAATCTTCGCAAGCAAAAATACTCGCCAGAAGTTTGCGGGATCACGGGCATACCGTAGTTTTGACGCGAGAACCGGGGGGCTCCCCGGGCGCCGAGGAAATACGTAAGTTGTTAGTGGAAGGCGAACCTGGGCGTTGGTCCCCGGAGACAGAAATACTGTTGTTTTACGCAGCACGGCGCGATCACATTGAACGGACGATAATCCCTGCGCTGGAGCGTGGTGAAATCGTCATCACAGACCGCTTTGCAGATTCGACGAGGGTTTACCAAGGCGCAGTTCGTTCGGACTTACGCGAGACGGTCGACGACATTCACGCCCGCATGATCGGATTCGAGCCAGACCGCACTTTTATTATCGACATGGATCCTGATGCAGCACTTGCGCGTGGTTTGGCGCGAAATTCGGGTGAGGACCGGTTCGAGGAATTTGGTCTGGAGTTTCAGCACCGCCTGCGGGAAGGCTTCAAGGAGCTAGCCCAAACCGAAGCACACCGCTGCGCATTGATCGACGGCAACCGTGAGATTGACGAAATTGCGCGCGAAATCCTACGGCTTGCTTTGGAGCTGCTGGTATGAGCGTGCCCGACGAGATACCTGAACCGGACCGGATTGAAGGTGCCCCGCACCCACGCGAAACGGTTGAACTATTTGGCCAAGACGAAGCGGCGACAACATTTCTGGACGCTTTCAATCAGGGCCGCCTGCATCACAGCTGGCTAATCACAGGTCCAAAAGGCGTTGGCAAAGCAACTCTGGCTTGGAACATCGCCCGCTTTCTGCTGGATAGCGATGCTGACACCGGAATGTTTGCCGCGCCCGCTAAAGACAGTTTGAAAGTCTCACCCGACAATCCAGTATTCCGCCGAGTGGCCGCATTGGCAGAGCCCGGCGTGTTCCTGTGTCGCCGCCCTTGGGATGAGAAAGCCAAGCGACTAAAAAAGACGATTACTGTCGAGGAAGTCCGAAAACTCAAGAGTTTCTTTACGCTATCGTCATCGGATGGTGGTTGGCGGATCGCTATTGTTGATGCTGCTGACGAGATGAACACCTCTGCCGAAAACGCCTTACTTAAGGTGCTGGAGGAACCGCCGGCAAAAACGATCATTCTGCTGATTAGCCACCAACCGGCAAAACTTCTGCCTACGATTAGATCGCGCTGTCGCGAATTGCGATGCACCGCGCTTGCGCCGGAGGCGCTGGATAATGCGATGACTCAAGCCGGTTTTTCAGACGTGCCGAATATTTCTGCACTAAGCGCGCTATCTGGTGGATCGGCGGGCGAAGCGATTGACCTGCTGGCAAACGACGGTCTGGAAACCTACGAAAACATCATTTCACTTCTTGCGACCGCCCCGCGCATGAACCGCCCGCGGATCATCATGCTGGCCGAAAAATGCGCCGGTAAAGGGTCCGAAAACCACTATGATATGACCGTTCGCCTTCTGCTTATCGCGCTTTCCCGCCTTGCACTCGGCGGTGCCAGAGGCGGTAGGGACGACACAATTCAAGGAGAGGCCGAGCTTTCCGCACGTCTTTCCGCCAACGCGTACCAAGCGCGCGAGTGGGCTAATTTGGTGCAGGAACTGACCGGAAGAATTACCCATGCACGTGCTGTTAACCTTGACCCTGCGCAAGTGATCCTTGATACGGTCATAAGTATTGATGCCACCGCCGGACGGGCCTCGCTCCTGTCGGCATGAAGCCGGAGCCATGATGACCAAACCCGCAATTGTTGACAGCCACTGCCATCTGGATTTTCCGGATTTTGAAGGCGAGCTGCCGGAAATTATAGACCGTGCCGTTGAGGCCGGTGTTACGCGTATGGTCAGCATTTGCACAAAACTGCGTGCCGAGCCAGATGTGCGCCGCATTGCTGACGCTTATGATCCCGTGTTTTACGCCGTGGGCACCCACCCGATGAGCGCCGCATCCGAGCCGATGGTGACCGTCGAGCAATTGGTCGAAATTGCGAAACACCCGAAAATGGTCGGGATTGGCGAAACCGGTCTGGATTATCACTACACTGCAGAAAGCAAAATCGTTCAGCAAGAAAGCTTGTTGATACATATAGAAGCCGCCCGTCAAACGTCCCTGCCGCTGATAATTCACGCGCGGGCGGCGGATGATGACATGGCACGGATTTTGAGCGCCGAACATAAAGCTGGCGCATTTGATTGTGTGATGCACTGCTTTTCTTCCAGTGCCGAGCTTGGAACTGCAATGCTGAACCTAGGTTTTTACCTTTCAATGTCCGGTATCGCCACTTTCAAGAAAAGCCAGGAACTACGCGATATTTTTGCGGCAGCACCTGCTGATCGCATATTGGTCGAAACCGACGCCCCGTATCTGGCGCCTCAACCCCATCGCGGCAAACGCAATGAACCGGCGTACACAGCATTGACCGCGGAAGTAGGTGCCGAAATTTACGGCATGCACTACGCCGAGTTCGCGACGCAGACCTCGGCCAATTTTGACAGGCTATTTGCCAAAGCTGCAGTCTGGACGCAAAAATAATGGCAATCCTGCGCTACACAATTCTTGGCTGTGGCTCTTCGGGCGGTGTTCCCAGACTGGGTGGACTATGGGGGGCATGTGACCCCGAAAACCCGAAGAATCTCCGCCGCCGTTGTTCAATGCTGGTCGAACGCATTGAAGGAGATGCCGTCACCCGTGTCCTTATCGACACCTCGCCCGACATGCGAGCACAGCTTCTGGATGCTGGTATCGGCCATCTGGACGGCGTAATATTTACCCACGAACATGCGGACCATATGCATGGGATCGACGACCTTCGAATGATCGTCTTCAATCGCGGCTCGCGGCTTCCGGTCTGGGCCGACACGCGCACGACAGACAGCTTGCTGGCACGTTTTGGCTATGCATTCATCCAGCCGCCGGGCAGTTCCTACCCGCCTATACTCGACCTTAACGCCATCAAGGACCTAACCACGATCGACGGACCGGGTGGTGCTATTGTCTTCGAACCGTTCGAGGTCAAGCACGGGAGGATCGATGCACTAGGATTCCGCATCGGCGATCTGGCGTATCTACCTGATGCTGAAACGATCTATGATCCGGCCTGGAAGAAACTGAAGCATCTTAAGGTCTGGGTGGTGGACGCGCTTCGGTACAAACCCCATTCCAGCCATGCACATCTGGCCCGCACGTTGGAGTGGATCAAACGCGCCGCACCCGAGCGGGCTGTCATAACGAATATGCATATAGATCTGGATTACGATACGTTGGACACCGAAACCGCTGACCATATCACTCCCGCATACGACGGAATGGTGATCGAGATCGAAGCGTGATTCTTCAACTTGTTCAGGTTGTTTTACCGGTCTTTCTGGTAATCGGTTCGGGTTACATCGCGGCACGGTTAAAACTAATCAAGGACAGCGTCGTCGACGGGTTGATGATTTTCACCCAAGGTTTCGCGATACCCTGCCTTTTGTTCCTAAACATAATGCGGCTCGATCTCGGGGCGGTTTTTGACTGGCGGCTGCTGGTCGCGTTTTACACCGGCGTTCTTGCCAGCTTTACTCTTGGTGTTTTTGGGGCCAGATCGCTATTTCGTCGCCGACGCGGGGATTCAGTCGCCATCGGTTTTGCGGCGATGTTTTCAAATACCGTCTTACTTGGACTACCGATTATGGAGCGCGCCTACGGACCGGCGGCCCTCGCTGGAAACTTCGCGATTATTTCGATCCACGCGCCACTGCTCTATCTGATTGGTATCACCATGATGGAGGCCGCACGTGCCGACGGTCGGGGGGTCGCCGGAACCGCGACGGCCGTCACCAAAGCCATGTTCAAAAATACGTTGATGATCGGTCTTGGTCTTGGCTTTGCAGTTAACCTGAGTGGCATTACACTGCCTTCTAGCGTTATTTCCGCAGCGGAAATGGTATCTCGTGCAGCCTTGCCTGCCGCACTTTTTGGGCTTGGGGGCATCCTCGCACGGTACTCCCTGCGCGCCAGTGTTGGTGAGGCCGGCATGGTTTCAATACTCAAACTTATGGTGCTTCCCGGAATTGTATATGTCATGTGTACAGCAGTGTTCGATTTGCCGATCGAGTTTACACGTTCCGCAGTCGTTTCCGCCTCCATGGCGCCGGGCGTGAATGCCTATGTTTTCGCCAATATGTACAACCGTGCGAAAGGTGCAGCCGCTAGCGCGGTCCTGCTAGGCACCGCTGCATCAATATTTACCGCCTCTATGTGGCTGTGGATTTTGGGATAACCAAGTCAATTCGCCTACTGGCACATTCCTTCGGAAACTCGTATGAAGCTGCCAAACAAACGGGAGTCGTCCATGTCCGAAGTATTAGTCAGACTAGAAGTCGTTCAAGGTCGTCGAATGTTCGGCGTCTCAACCATCATCGGTCTTGGCCTGACATTGCTGTATATTGCGGCGGTCTATCCACCGTCAAAGTCTCTTTCGCTTATCACCCTCGTTCTTGCCGGAGGATTGTTCATCTGGGCAGGTTTCCGACTGTTCCGCGCGACAAACGATGCTGTAATTCTGACTCGTGAAGGCCTAAGCACTCAGTCGGGGAGTGTATTGTGTTCGATCGACGATATCACCAGCATAGACCGCGGTTTTTTCGCGTTCAAACCCTCCAATGGCTTCCTGATCCGCTTGAAAAAATCCGGCGAACGGTCATGGTCACCAGGTGTTTGGTGGCATCTCGGCAAACGGATCGGCATCGGCGGGGTAACGTCGCCACGACAATCGAAAGAAATGGCATCTATTATTTCGATACTTCTGGCTGAAAAACAAAACCCGAAGCCGGATTAATATCGCTTCAAAATCTGAAGAGACGCTACATTCTATTAAGCCGACGCGGCGGACTGCAAATACGTTTAGGCTCCCGCCATAAAAAAAGGCCGCCCCGAAGAGCGGCCTTCAATTTTCGTTAAATCACCGATTACTCGATGATTTTGGAAACGACGCCGGAGCCGACTGTGCGGCCGCCTTCGCGGATCGCGAAGCGGAGGCCTTCTTCCATGGCGATTGGGG
>Ga0209121_10004903_pt1 | contig 12331 bp, 7 predicted proteins | sample Cruoilmetagenom3_FD_187292 | JGI IMG/M metagenome (GOLD analysis project Ga0209121, IMG submission 187292) | Oil polluted marine microbial communities from Coal Oil Point, Santa Barbara, California, USA - Sample 3 (SPAdes) (version 2) | ecosystem: Environmental > Aquatic > Marine > Oil seeps ... | reverse complement strand
CCAGACAGCTTATTTGGCTTCCCAATTGCCTGTGTAGATGTCGATGGAGACGGACATGACGATATACTCATAGGAGCTGTAGATGACTATGATAGTCGAGGTCGAGTCCACTTGTTCTACGGTGGACCGGACCTGGACACTACTGCTGATTTGATTTTCGAAGGACAGAATAAAAGGGATTGGTTCGGCAGTGGTATTGTCTGTGGCGATATCGACAATGATGGTCATGAGGATATCATCATTTCAGCAGGCGGTTACAGCGAAAGGCGGGGTCGTGTATATCTCTATTGGGGCAACGACCGTAATTCTATGGATGCCGATCCGGACAAGATCTTTGTCGGAGAGGAAAGGAAAGGTTCACTCTTCGGCGGAAATTCTCCTGCTGTCTATGATATCGACAATGACGGCTATGATGACATTATCCTGGGTGCACCCTGGAATCAGGAAGATGGTATAGGCCGGGCTTACCTCTACTATGGGAACACAAAGGAACTGATGGATACGTCTCATGATCTGATATTCACCGCAGAAAACGCAAGAGATCAATATACATTCGGCCTTCAAATTGCCTGTGGCGATGTTGATAACGACGGCTATGGAGACATAGTCATTGGATCTCATAGCTATCCCAGCCTTAACCGTAAGCCGCAGGTTCACGCACATCTCTATTATGGTGACAGTAGATCGAATATGAATGCGAAAGCCAACGTTGTCTTTGAAGTAGAATCTGAAGACAGTAGTAGCTATCGCTATGGCTGTAACATAGTTTGTGTTGACCAGAACAGGGACGGCTATGATGATGTACTTGTCGGCGCCTCTCTTTACAACACAAGGCAAGGTCGTGCATATCTCTTTCACGGCAACTCAAAAAGGAACCTTGATACCGATCCGGAGATGATTTTTGATGGTGAGGTTAAAGGTTGTGGTTATGGTTATAATGCTGTGTGTGGCGATATCGACGGTGACAATGTAAACGATATAATCATTGGAGCCCGCGACTTTGGACAAGGGGCTGGCAGGGTATACGTCTATCGGGGCAAAGAACTGGCCGCTCCTGATCCAAAACCAGGCAGGATTTTCACTGGAGAGAATTCCAAGGATTTCTTTGGCCAAGGGTTGGCTTGCGGCGATGTCAACAACGACGGATTCGACGATCTTGTTATTGGAGCTTACGCATACAAAGCCGGGGCAACACAAGGGCGTGCCTACCTATACTACGGCGGACCTAAGAAGAAATGATGGCGAAAATAGGCAATATGCACAAATTGTCATTTCGAGCGAAGTCGAGAAATCTGTTTAAATAGACCCCTCGACTGCGCTCGAGGTGACGGCGAGCGGTTACCTTAATGAAGTCTCGCCGAAGGCGGTTAATTTATTAAAGACAGAATCGACCAGGGCGTTCATTTGCTCTTCTTGAGAGATTATGGACTGGACCATTTTCATCTGTGTTCGGCAGCGATCCAGGTTATGGCCTTCGCGGTGTATCTTATAATAAATGTCGCCGGCCAGATGGTCGGCGAGGAATCGAATCATCTGTTCGAACGTAATGAGCTTGCCGGCAAAGGCCATGTTTTTCTTCTCGGCCGGCGTTAGAAATGAATGAGTCTCTTCGGCGAAGCCCTTAAGCAGCATTTCAAATATCGGCATCCGCATGGTAACTTTGGATAAGTCGCGCTCGTCCTCTTCTGCGGGATTTGTCGCCGTACGCACCATGTCTCCGAAATCGTACAGCGAAAGCCCCGGCATGACCGTGTCCAGGTCGATTACACACACTCCCTCGTGCGTCTTTTCATCGAGCATCACGTTGTTGATTTTTGTATCGTTGTGCGTTATCCGAACGGGAATTTCGCCTTTAGCCGCGTGATTTAGCAGTACGTCACAGATACCGGCGTTCTCAAGCACGAAATCGATCTCAGTCTTTGCTTCTTTAGCCCGGTTGCAGGGATCCTGTCGGAGGACTTCCATGAAGGTCTTGAAACGCTTCGGAGTCGCATGAAAATCGGGAATGGTTTCATGCAGCGGCGGCCCGGGCAAGTCCGTGAGCATCGCCGCGAACCAGCCGAACATCCGCGCGGCTTCGTATGCCAGCTCGGGCGATTCCATTGTGTCGTATGTGACCGCATTTTCGATTCGATTATAAACACGCCAGTAGTTGCCGTTGTCACCACTGTGAAAATCGGCGCCGTCTTTTGTTTCGATAACGATGAGCTGTCGTGAGGTAAGTTTACTTTGCTGCTCTTGTAGTTTCCGACGGATGTGATTTGTGACACGCCGGATATTTTCCATCATCTCCGGGGGTTTCTTGAATACCTGATGATTGATCCGCTGCAGGATGTAGTTTAATTGCCGGCCATCCTTTTCGCAGGTCAGGCAATAGGTATCGTTGATATGCCCGCTTCCGAAGGGTTCGCTCCGAATCAGCCGGCCGGTAAGATTAAAATTTGCCGCTATCGATTTTATATCACGTTCCATCGTGTTTACCAGAGCTTTTCCGGATACAATCCCTCTTCGATCAGCTTGCGGATGCATCGCTCGGCTATTTCCCTGTCCTGCCTATAAGTCACGCCGAACCATGTGTTGTGCGTGGGAAGAACTTTGACTTTAACCTTGCCGTTTTCGACAAGATCATCGATTACGGTAGGAATGTACAGCTCGGCTTTCGGGTTGTTTCCATGCTCTTTCAGAAAATCCTTAAATTTCGCCGAGGTGTGCTCGAAAACCGACTGGTGAAAACCCCAGAGGTTCATTGAAACGACTTCGTCGCCGGTCAGCAGGTGTTCGGTGCCGTCTTTATCGAAATAGCGGGCACCGTCTCCGTATTTTTCCACACCCGTCCGTTCGAAGATATCGCTTAAACACTGATTGTCGTCACAGTAACATACGCCGCGGGCGACCGAGCCGTATTCGCTTAATGTATTGCGAAGCCGAAAGCCCACCATGGCGTAATTTGTTGGTGAAACATCCGGACCGCAAAGAAAATCAGCCATCATCTTAAACGAATCGATGCCGTAGTAATCGTCGGCGTTAATCACAGCGAACGGCTCGTCGATGAAATCTTTACCCATCAGGGTTGCGTGGCCCGTGCCCCAGGGCTTCTTGCGATCTGCCGACAGGGCAAATTCTCCAAGAGCGGCATCCAGTTCCTGATAGGCGTAGGCGGTTTCGACGACGCCGTCGAACTTGTTGCCGATTTTCTCTTTGAACTCGTCTTCGAAGTAATGCCGGATGATGAAGACCAGCTTGCCGAATCCGGCGCGAATCGCATCGTAGATTGAATAGTCGATGATAATCTCGCCGTTCGGTCCTATCGGGTCGATCTGTTTAAGCCCGCCGTAGCGGTTTCCCATCCCGGCGGCAAGAATTAACAATGTGGGTTTCATTCACTCCCCTTGATTTTAAGCGTTTTTAGACAAACCATTTCGATATACCCAACTGCCGCGATTCCTTCCATTTGCCCGCGGTGAAGTCAGGGAATTTAATGGGTTTGTTTCCTTCTGCGATGGACTGTTGACTAAGCGGAATAATCGCGCTCCATGCCACGGAATCATAGACGTCGATGTCCGGCGATATCCCTTTTCGCAGGGCCGTAACCAGGCGATAGTCTTCGATAAAGTCCATTCCGCCGTGGCCGGCGCCTTTTGCCTTTTCTCTGATTGCCTTCCAGACCGGATGTTCGTATTTTTCTCTGTAGTCTTTCATATCTTCCCATCCGTGGCCCCGGCTGAGCCCCTCGATATGAATCTTCTCCGTGGGATACTTACGGACAAGACCTTTCGAGCCCTGCACGAGGAAGTCGCGGCTGTAAGGCCGCGGCAGGTTCGTATCGTGTTTACAGATGATAGTTTTGCCCAGCTTTGTTCGTATCAGCGTGATATTAACGTCGCCGAGAGCATATTTGCGGTTCTGCCATTCACTGTAGAATTTCTTGTCCTTTTCCGATTTGGCTTCGGCGTATTTCTTGTCGGCGAACTCATTGAGACCGATTGATTTGGTAGTCATGGAAACGAGGGTATCGAAAGCGTCGCCGCGGTTGATGTCCATGCACCAAGCCATCGGCCCGATTCCATGGGTTGGATAGAGGTTGCCGTTGCGTTTTAGCGACTGATGTGCCCGCCACATTCCCTGGTAAAACGTCGGATGGATTTTCAGGCCTCTCAGGTCGTGCAGGTAGCCGCACTCGCCGTGCATTATCTCGCCGAACAGGCCCTCCCGAATCATATTCATAACCACCATCTCGGTGAAGTCATAGCAGCAGTTCTCCTGCATTACGCAGTGCTTGCGGGTCTTTTCCGAGGTCTCGACCAGTTTCCAGCAGTCTTCCACGGAAAGGGCAATATTGACTTCGGAGGCGGCGTGTTTCCCGTTTTTCATCGCGCTTAGACAAATCGGCGCGTGCCATCGCCACGGGGCGGAATTGTAAACCAGGTCCAGGTCTTCTTCGGCGCACATTCGCTCGAAATCCAGATCGCCTTTTGTATATCCCTTCGGCTCAGGAAAACCGGCCCTGGCAATCTGCCTCTGTGCCCATTTGACCCTCTCCGGACGAATATCGCAAACCGCCGTGATCTGGCAGCCCTCAATCTTCAGCAGATTGTTGACGTGCCCCGAACCCTGATTACCAATACCGACAAAACCGACTTTAATAAGATCCTTCGCGCCGGGATTATATCCGATCATACTTGCGGCATTGGAACGAGCCTGAGCACTCGTACAACCGGAAAGCACCACGCTGCCCACTGCCATTCCCAGGCCGGCCATAGTACCGGTTCTCAGGAAATCTCTGCGAGTGAATTGATTTGCCATGACAGTTACTCCTTAAAGTAAGATTTTTGTTTTATTGCTTTTATTCATAACCCGTACCGTCCTGATCTTCACACCGGCGGCTCGAATATACAACAGAATAGTGAATATTCCTGAAATATCAAGCTTTTATCATGCTTACCAGCGGAAGAATCTGTAGGGATCGTCCCATTCTTCCGGCACATCGAGGTAGAGGCCTTCCAGCCAGCGCTTCTCGTCTTTAGATTTGTCCACGGGTCTGCCGAATCGTTCCGGAACATGCGTCGAGCCGGCCGCCCCCATGTTTGCCAGCAGACGTGTTAGAAGGTAGCTGGTCCGGCGGAATGTTCTTTTTACGTTCTGCTGCTTGCTGTCGAACTGCCAGGGGGCGAGCTGGCAGAAGACGATATTAAAGTTTTCGGCTTTGGCCAGAACTCCGTCGCCGATGATTGTAACGCCCGCCGAAACCAGCGACAGATTTCGCGGCTCCCGGCTGTGCACATCGGACGGCCCGACTCCCGCAAACAGGGAATTGAAGCCGGTAGGCTCAAAATAAGCCGAGATATGATCTGTCTTATTCGTGTGGAGTTTCAGCGGTAAAAATGCGTTTGACTGCTGCTCGTCGAGCCCGACCGCCAGCAGATTGCCGCCGGCCTTGAGCCAGTCAGCGATGGTTCCGGCGTCTTTTGCGAGCATCCGCCCATCGCCTTCTCCGACAACAAGGACATCGTTGGCGGACAGGCTCCCGGCGTCATAAGAACTCAGGGATATTCCCGCGGATTCGAGGTGCTGCCTGCCGGCGGAACCGCCGATGTAGATGACATGCCGTCTCGGAGCCGGTTTCCATGCCGATACGTACTTAAAAATGTTCCCCGCAAGCATTTTAGCCGCCGGATCGTCTTCTGTTCGGCCGGTAATATCCATCTGACAGAAGAGCATCATTCCATTGCCCTCGCGGTACTCCATCAGCGGGCTGTACTGCAGGCTGTAGCCGCCGTCGATAATCGGCAGAAAATCGCCGCACGCTGGCTTCTCGATCAGCACCGAGGCAACGTTTCCGCGATTGCCGCAACGCCAGAGCCGCGTTACAGGTATGCCGCACCACTGGACGGTCGGGCCGTAGCGTGGCCGCATCTCGTACTTCAGGCGAGAGGGCGTGGTTGTCGCCTCACCTCGCCAATTGCAGAGGTGCTCGGCACCAATGCCGGCCAGTAGCGGATGATCGGGAATGCGCTTGAATATCTGTCGCAGACCGTACTGGGCTACGCGGAATCCGAATCGTCTCTCCAGCACGTCCGCGGTCTGCTCGAACAAAAGTACCTTAAAGCCGTCGCGCACGCGAGTGATATCCGGCGCCGGGCTATCGGTCGTTAAAGCGGACTTGCCGACTATGAGAGTATCGTATGCCGCCAGGTCGGTGTTCGCATCCACGAGCCGGTACCGGATTCCCATCCCGTCCAGCAGCTTTCCGGTCTGTCCGTTCGGGTCGAACAGCGCAATCTTGCTGCCCACCCGGACAGGTTTTGGCTGCGGCATGATATCGATTGGGAACGAATCGGTCTGAGTCTCGCCGCTGTCGAAATTGAAGGTCGCTCTGAGCTCATACTTGCCGGGGGCCGTTCCAGCCGGTAATTCAAAGCTCAACGGAATTAGATGCTGCTGTCCTGTCGGTATGGTGATGTTCTTTTTGCCGGCGATTTTCCCGGGCAGGTCGAACGACCACTCACAATCGCAGTTAATAGTTTCGCGGGAGTTGTTTATAACGATGAGCTGTTTTTCGAGAGTCTCGCCCGGCAGGAAGTTATGGTCTTTACTTGTGAAAACTCCCGGCTTGCCGCCGATATACCCCAACAGCGGCCGGTTATGGCGAATCAGGGCCTGGGCTGCGGTCGTGGCAATCCAGTCCGAGCGTTCGAAGGCAAGGTCTATACGCTCGTATTGCTGCCCGATGTAGTCCGGGCTGAATCCCGGCCGTTGCAAATTTTCCCAGTCAACCTGTAAATCCTTGCGGCTCTTGTCGACGCCATCCCGCAGAGTCCAGTAGTGCCCGTGAGACCACGGGGAGATTGCCGAGACCCCCCATGTGCGAAATGCCCGCCAGTTGTCGGTGAAGTACATTGCATAGATGTCATAACGTTCGGCGAAAATGCTCGAACCGACAGAATGGGGATAATCCCATCGGTGCCAGAGCCTGCCGGACCGGAACCGCTCAGCCTCCCAGCGTAAGTTTCTTTTCTCCATCTCACTAATTCGGTATGCACTGTCTCCGTAGAACTGAGAATTCCATTCCGCCATGCAGAACTCCCACGGCACGACGGCGCTGCCGAACTCCCTTTTGCCCTTGTACCACCCACGGTACATCGTCCAGTCCCATGGGAACGGTACGCTGTACTCGCACGTGAAAAGCGGCTTGACGCCCGCCGTTGCCCAGTGTCCGAACCAGTCGGACATCTCCTGGATCGGGGCGAAGTTCGCATAGAAGTTGCTCGTGTGCATAGGGCCCAGGTTTCCTGAAGCGTGGTGATAGACGATGCGGCCCGGGTCCAGTTTCATTACGATTGCTTCGGCGCGTCTGGCGCGTCCGGCGTTTCTTTTAGACCACGTGTCTCGTGGATTTTGGATCCCGTCTATCATATCCGGATTCATGTCCTCGCTGTATCCGGTCGCGTTATGGCTCATAGAGTAGAATACGACCGATGGATGATTTTGCGCTGCCCGTACATAAAATTCTGCGTGCCGTGCGTAGCCGTTTGCCTTGTCGGCATCGGGCATCTCCCAGTCGTAATGGGAAAAGTGCGGTTGGGAGAAGGCAACGAGCATCCCCACGTCGTCGGCGGCTCTCAGTATCTCCGCAAAGCTCAGATGTGAGCCCGGCTGGCAGCCGTAGTTGTGGGTATAGACGAAGTTGATTCCGAAACTCTTGAGCCGCTCCATGCTCTCGCGGGCGGCCTCATAGTTGGCCAGTGCGGCACCGATCTGGGCATTGTCAAGCGGCACGCAGGATAGAAATATGCGTGTGCCGTTCAGGAAGAAGTCCCGGCCGTCGATCCAAAATTCGCGGAAGCCGAAACGCGCCGTCTCTGCGACGTCAATGACCTTTACGCCGGCCTCCAGAAGCGAGAGATTAAGATTATATATATTTTCAGGTGTATGGATGTCCCAGAGTCTGTTGGGCTTGAAGGTTTTGGTAAATGCAATGCGGCTATCCTTTAAGTCACCGGCCTCGAAGAGTTTGCTTGTGAACTCCGCTACGCTGCGGCCGTTATCAGCGATCTGGGCACTCAGGGCGTACTGAGTATCTGCGGCCAGGCCGTCCAGTGACGCGTCGAAAGTAATCTGCCACCTGCGTACCGACGTATCCACCTTCACATCGCCGATGTGCTCATTCCGGGGTGTGCTGACGAGGTAAACGTCGCCGCACAGGCCTCGCCGAGCTACCGAGCCGGTCACCTCTTTGGCCGAGGCGGTATCGATATACGAGAGCATGACGCCCTTGAGCGGCATGGCGATAACAAATATGCTGAGAACATGTGTAGATCCCGGGCGGCAGGCGGTCGTGATGTCAAGCTCTCCGCCGGGAAAGACGATGGCCCCGACATTCCGGCCGTCAAGGTAAATGGTAGCGTGGGAATTTACGTACTCGGCGCGAATGGTGATGCGCCGGCCGGCCCATTCGCTGGGAATGGTGATTTTACGCTGGTACCACGCCGACGTGATGCTGCGCAGGCGCCTGTCCTTCCAGCTTGGATGGGCGTGGACTGTCTGGGAATCTTTCTGCATATAATCGGTGATACCCGGCCAGCTCCCAGGGACCTTGAAGCAGCCCCACTTATCATCCGGTACGGCGTTCGTTTCCCCGTCGGCCGGCTGCCATTGCCACAGGCCGTTGATGCATATCCGCTCGCGCGTGGGTGTTGAGAGGCGATACGCTTTATCAACGTCCCAGACTGCTTTCACTCCTTCGGGCAACTGTACTGCATCGCTATTCTGAGATACGCTTGGTGCTACAAACGCGGTGGTACATAAGATGATGATGAACAAATGATGTAGTAATGGTCTCATTTCACTTACCTTTCGAACATTGCCTCTCACTGGCTTAGCGGCGGACTCAACTGCTTGATGAAAATGCGGTGGAACTGGAGAAGAGATGCACCCCATTCTCCGTCTTTCCGGTCGCCATGATGCTGCAGCGCAATCGGTCCCTCGGCAGGTATGCCGGGCAGCCGGGCGTTATCGAGGACCGGCCAGCCGTTGAGTGTCACCGTCAGGCGGTCGGCCTTCATAATGATATGAAAAGTGTTCCATTGACCAATCGGCCGATCCGCCCAGACCTTCGGTGTCACACCGGCTCGGACCTCGGGCGAAAACGCCGGGTCGGTACGATATCCCCACACCTCACCGGAACCGACCGGCCAGCACCAGATGTTCACCTGAGACTTGTGCCGGCCGCGGAGAAATATCCCCGAATCCGTGTTTGGGACCTCTATCAGAACGTCGCTGCCGGAATCGTCCTTTTTGTACGTCCCATCGGGCAGAACAATTTTAGCTGCCCGGTTTATATAAGGACTTTCCTTGATCCGCCAGTCCACCAGCAACTCGAAGTCGCCATAGCTCCCTTCGGTCCACAAATTCCTGTCGCCCGATCCCTCATGGGGGTTGCAGTCGATAACTCCCTCGACGACTTGCCAATCCCGGTTGTCGGGCTGCCGTACTTCCCAGCCTGTCAGGTCGATGCCATTAAAGAGCGGCACGAATCCATCCGGCACGGTTTGATTCTGTCCGGGTGCGGTAGCCTGCTCGTGGGCGGGTGTTTGGCGGCATGAAACTGCCGCCGGGAGGATGGCTGCAGAAAGCAGCAGGTTTAGTATGATGCGCATGATGACGTTCCTTTCATTATTTCTCTTGCTTAAAACCAACGAAAATGATAATAGCACAGCGGAATATATCGTTCAAAGAAAATCAGATGTCGGGCTTTTTAGAAACATATTAACAAGCTGGTGCATTTATTCTTGAATCAAGGTGAAAAGGAGAATTGACATGCGATTATCGAGACCCCTCAGTATTGTGATGTTATTAGGAGTGATTATTATCAACACTTCAGGTTGTGTCGGCCCGACAAAGGCCCCGCTGAATCCGGCTCCGGGGCAATGGCGAGGGCTCCATCTGCTCAATTATCGCTCAGATGAGGCGCTCGATGGCCTTGCAAAAGACATTCCGGGGCTCGCAGAGATGGGAGTCAATGTGTTGATACTCGAAGTCAACTTCGGTTTCGAATATCAATCGCACCCCGAGCTGCGTATGGGCCGGAATCCCGTTACGCGCGAAGGAGCACGCAGATTCGTAGAAACCTGCCGCGAGAACGGCATCCGGCTCATTCCCCAGTTCTCATGCCTTGGGCATCAATCCTGGTCGAAACAGACTTTTCCGCTGCTCACGAAATATCCGGAGCTGGATTTGACGCCGGGCGCTTTTGCCGGTAATGAAGGGATTTACTGCCGTGAATGGGACCCGCTCAATCCGAAGGTTTATGAGATTGTATTTCCCATGCTCGATGAGCTGCTCGATGCGTTCGACGCCGATGCCATGCACGTGGGCATGGACGAGGTCTTTTTGATCGGTTCGGAACACTCGCCTTCCACGAAGGGCAAAGATCCGGCGAAGGTCTTTGCCAAAGCGGTGAACGATTTGCACGAGCACCTGGTCAAACATCGCGGCGTGGGAATGCTGATGTGGGGCGACCGGTTCATCGACGCCGAGGTTTATAAGTACGGTAAATGGGAGGCCTCGGCAAACGGGACTGCCCCGGCTGTGGATATGGTTCCCAAAGACATTATCATTTGCGACTGGCACTACGAGCTGCGGGAAAGTTATCCGTCGGTGCCGATGTTCCTGGAAAAGGGCTTCCGCGTGCTGCCGGGCGGGTGGAAAAAGGTCGATGCAACAAAGGCGCTGATTCGGTACAGTCGGGACCGGAAGAATCCGAAGATGCTGGGCCACCTTTTCACAACGTGGAGCGGCCGGAAAAAATGGAGCGAATTTCCGCCGCTGGTCGAGGGGCTGAAGCTGCTCGAACAGGCCGGGAAAGACCGATATGAACAATAGCAGTGAGATCCGTCAACCTGAGACGAGAGTGCCGGTCGATGCCGACAGCGTCGAAGAGGAATTATTGCCAGCCGGGCCGATAAATCGTATTGCCTCGGTTGATGCGCTGCGCGGCTTGGTGATTCTATTGATGATCTTTGTCAATGATGTCGCCGGTGTCAAAACCGCGCCGGCTTGGCTTAAGCATGTAAGTGCCGAGGCCGACGGCATGACCTTGCCGGACATGGTTTTTCCCGCCTTTCTGTTCATAATGGGAATGTCAGTTCCGCTGGCTATGGGCCGGGCACTGGCCCGCGGCCTATCGAGGAAAAGACTTCTGGCCAAAGTCCTGGTGCGAACCATTACACTGCTGGTAATGGGCGTGCTGATGGTCAATATGGAACAGCATAACCCGGGCTACCGGGGCTTATGGGGTCTGCTGGCATATCCGGCTATTTTCATGGCTTTTATTGTCGTACCGCCGGGCCCGGAACGGAGGCGAAAGATATTCCTGATCGTTCGTGTAATCGGTTTTGTCGCGCTCGCCGTGCTAGCACTGTTCTATCGTACGGCCGACGACAAACACCTGATCCTTGGGCCTATTTTCGATCAGAGCGACACTGTCTGGCTGCGTCATTCGTGGTGGGGCATCCTGGGTCTGATAGGCTGGGCGTACCTGGTGACATCGCTGATTTACCTGGTTCTTGGGCGGCGGCGAGAATGGTTGATCGGTGCAGCAGGGCTGCTGGCAATGCTGTACGTAGCCGATCACGAAGGGCTGTTCTCACGCGTCGATTCAAGGGCATGGCTGGCATGGGCGGCGCCGGTCATAAGGCAAATCCAGCGGCTTGTCGAAGGTTTTGGCGCACATGTATCCATCGGACAATCCCTTGGCTCGCTCGCATCGATTTCGATGGCGGGCTGCTGCCTGGGCGCCATCCTGCTGCCCGGCTCAGGGATTCGGACACATGCCGAACGCTTAAGGTGGACTATTACGTACGGAATCGGCCTGACTCTGGCCGCGTTGCTGTTTGATCCGCTTTATGGCATCAACAAGATTAGGGCAACACCTGCGTGGTGCTTTTATTGTGCTTCCCTGACTACGTTGGCGTGGGCGGTGTTATATTGGATCATGGACGTGCGCAAGTATCGTGCGTGGAGCCTGATCGTACGGCCGGCCGGGATGAATCCGTTAACGGCCTACATCCTCCACCCCTGGATTTTTATGATTACCGGTTTTCTGAATCTACCGATTTGGTGTTACAAGAGCAGCGAGTTACCTGTGATTGTTGCTATCATTGGTTGCTTAACGGTGGCGTTTGCTGTAGTCGGCCTGACAGGACTAATCGACAGGTTGGGCTGCCGCATGAAGGCATAATTAGGGCTTGCTGTGTAGAATTTAAGTTTAGTATTTACAATGCGATACATGTGACTTATAGTATGGCAAGTGAAAGGGAATCATAGAAAAACA
>Ga0209121_10004902_pt1 | contig 12337 bp, 15 predicted proteins | sample Cruoilmetagenom3_FD_187292 | JGI IMG/M metagenome (GOLD analysis project Ga0209121, IMG submission 187292) | Oil polluted marine microbial communities from Coal Oil Point, Santa Barbara, California, USA - Sample 3 (SPAdes) (version 2) | ecosystem: Environmental > Aquatic > Marine > Oil seeps ... | reverse complement strand
TGTATATCTTGTATTTTCTAATAGTTATTATACAGAGAATTTTAAAAATAAAAGTTATGGAGTAGCACTAAAAATAAATTACTGGCTAGACATTTAAAATTAGTTTAGAAAACAATAAATGGAAAAATTGTACTAGGGAAGAGCAAGTAGCTAATTTTTAGTATCTAAAGAATTATTATCCATTTTAGGAACCCAATAATTATCGAAATAAAATTTATCATATTGTAATTAAAACTTTAAAAACCAAATAGCTTTCGTGAAAAGAATAATAAATTTTAATATTTCGGTCCTGTTAAGCTTATTTCTACTTGGAATACTTATTCTATTTCATGTGAATATTTTAATTGGAATACTATTTTTTGATTATGCGCCAACAGATTTTTTATGGGGAGGTAAAATGAAATCAGTAACGCAATTACTAAATTTTGAAATAGTCTCATTACTAACTTCGTGCATATTCTTTTTTCTTTTATTAATAAGAATAAAGTGGTTAAACCTGTCAAAACTATTAGGTGTCGCAAGAATTGCAATGTGGCTAGTATTTGTCTTGTTTTTATTAAACACCATTGGAAACGTAATGGCTACAAACACTTTTGAGAGGTTGTTTGCAATTGCGACAGGCCTTTTATCCTTTCTTTTTCTAAGAATTGCAATTGAGAAAAATACAGATAGTATTTAATGAAAACCTATATATAATTATTGAAAATAACTACACGAATGGAATCACTAGAACAACAACGTATCAAATTTGCCAATAGGAAATTTTTAGCAACACCTTTGGCTGGATTAATAGTATGGCTTATAATTGGAATTTCTAGGGTTGTTTTGCCAGTTAAAGCTACTATATGGGTGTTATTTATTGGAACAGGAAGCATTGTTTATTTGGGAATTTTTATTTCAAAATTCACGGGTGAGAATTTTCTTGATAAAAAGAAATCAAAAAATACATTTGATAGTTTATTCCTTTTTACAGTTGGACAATCAGTTTTAGTTTATTCAATTGCTATTCCTTTTTTTATAATAGATTATTCATCCTTACCAATGACTATTGGAATTTTAACTGGTACTATGTGGCTGCCTTTTTCTTGGATTATTAAACATTGGGTTGGTATTTTTCATTCAATATTTAGAACAATAATAATTCTTATTCTTTGGTACATATTGCCTGAATATAGATTTGTATCCATACCATTTACTATTGTTATAATTTATATAGTAACAATAAAAATTCTAAAAAATAGAAAAAAAGAGCAAAATAAGAAGTAGTGTAAATAGTAATAAATTGAAAATAAAATAAAATGAATAAATTAATTAAAAGCGTATTCCTTTTAGGTTTACTAATCATTCCTAATTTAATTTGTAATGCTCAAAATATCTCTTTGAAAAAAGTAGAACCACCATTCTGGTGGGTGGGTATGGAAAATACGGATTTACAATTATTAGTATATGGTAAAAATATAAGTCTAACAAAACCCGTAATTAACTATCCTGGAGTTACTATTCAAAGCGTTTCAACTTTAACGAGTCCAAATTACCTTTTTATAGATTTAACAATAGCGAAAAAAACAAAAAACGGAACATTAAATATTCAATTTGAGAATGCAAATGGCAATATTTTAAAGTATAATTATGAATTAAAAAGCAAACGTATAAAAAATAATAAGAAGCAATTAATAAATCCGTCAGATGTAATTTATTTAATTACTCCAGATCGTTTTGCTAACGGAAACACTAAAAATGATTCAACTCACGAAACTTTAGAAAAGGTAAACCGTAAAAATATTGATGGTAGACATGGTGGGGATCTACAAGGTGTTATAAATCATTTAGACTATATTCAAAACTTAGGTATTACTACATTATGGTTAAATCCTTTTTTAGAAAATAATCAACCTAAATATTCTTATCATGGTTACGGAATATCAGATTTTTATAAAACTGATTCACGATTTGGAACCAATAAAGATTTTAATGATTTAGTAGTTATAAGCCACAATAAAGGGATGAAAGTTATTATGGATCAAGTTTTCAATCACTGTGGTGCTGGACATTGGTGGATGAATGATTTACCTTCAAAAGATTGGTTAAATCAATGGGATAAATTTACTAGAAGTAATTTCACAAATATAGTAGCTTCAGATCCTCATGTTTCGCAAAGCGATTATGACTTACTAACAAGAGGTTGGTTTGATAGTAATTTACCGGATTTAAATTTAGATAATACGTTTTTAGCAACCTATTTAATTCAAAATTCAATCTGGTGGGTAGAGTTTGCCAATTTAGATGGTATCCGTATGGACACATATCCTTACCCAAATAAAAATGTAATGGCTCAATGGACACAGCGGCTAAAGTTAGAATATCCGAATCTTTTTGTCGTAGCTGAAACTTGGGTGTCTAAATCTTCGTCCCTCTCCTATTGGAATAGAAACACACCTAATGCTGATGGGTATACCCCTCACTTAATGAGTGTGAGTGATTACCCGATATATTATGCAATGCTTAATGCTTTCGGAAACGAAGGAGATGTTTATAAACTTTATGAAACATTAGCTGATGATTTTATTTATGGAAACCCTTATAATAATAAAATTTTCAATGGTAACCATGACGTTGCAAGATTATTTACCTTATTAAATGAAGATATTTCAAAACTTAAATTAAGTATGGCTTTCATTTTAACTACTAGAGGCATTCCTCAATTGTATTATGGTGATGAAATACTTTTTAAAGGAGATAAACCAGACGGTATATTAAGAAAAGATTTTCCAGGTGGTTGGGATACAGATACAAAAAATGCCTTTTCAAAAAATGGAAGAACCAAATTAGAAAACGACGCGTATAACTATGTAAATACAATATTAAATTGGCGAAAAACTGCTAAAGAAATTCATGAGGGTAAATTAAAACATTATCAACCGTTAAAAAACATATATGTATATTTTAGATATACAGAAACAGAGAGCACCATGATAATTATTAATAATAACAATGTTAAAGTTGATGAATTTAGTTTAGAACGCTTCAAAGAATCTTTAAGTGGCTATTCAAAAGGTAAGGATATTATTACAAACACTCATTTTTCTTCTTTGAAAAAAGTAAATCTAAAAGAAAACTCAGCATTAATTATAAAATTACAGAGATAATGAAAAATATATTTATAATGGGTGGTGCATCATACAATTCGGTAATTACCTTAGATGAATTTCCACAACCTGTACCTACGACAATTCATAATTGTCATTTTAATGAGACTATTGGTAATACAGGTGCTGGCAAAGCACTTACATCAGCTAAACTTGGTTTTGACACTACATTTCACGCTTTAATAGGAGATGATTCTTTTGGAGAAAAGGTAAGTTCTTTTTTACAAGAACCAAACCTAAATTTTATAAATGATATAGACCCATTGGGAACTGAAAGACATTTAAATATAATGAATAGAAATGGTGAAAGAATTTCAATATTTACAAACCCAAGTTCTGATGTACCTAATATTGATTATACAAAATTTAAAGACCAGCTTGTTGCTTCAGATTATACTATAATAAATATTGCTAATTATTGTAGATACATACTACCATTATGTAAGCTACTTAAAAAAGAAATTTGGACTGATTTACACGATTATGATGGTAAAAATAAATACCATCAAGATTTTATAAATGAGTCAGATTATATTTTTTTAAGTTCAGATAATCTGAAAAATTATAGAGAATTTATGATTGCACAAATAAATAATGGAAAAAAAATAGTAGTTTGCACACATGGTAAAGGAGGTTCAACAGCTTTTACCAAGGAAAGAAAATGGATTGAAGTTCCAATAATAGATGCTTATAAAATGAAAAATACAAATGGTGCAGGTGATTCTTTCTTTTCAGGTTTTTTATATGGTTTTTCAAAAGGATACTCAATTAAGAAGTGTATGCAATTTGGTACAATTACTGCGGGGTTATGTATTCAGTCAGAATTTATTACAAATAAAAATTTAAGCGAATTTAAAGTTGAAAAAGAGCATCAAAAATATTTTACTTTATAAAAAGTAGTTGGTTAAAATAATAAGATATCTGAAAACCTATAGAGTAAGAAAAATTTAAATTTATTAAAACCTTTATGAACATGGCACACGCAAAAAGAGCTGCAAAAAATGCAATAAAATTATACAACGAAATAAGATTACACGTATCTTTAGACTTTAAAACACCAAATATGGTATATAAATTATCAGCTTAAAAATCAATTTTAACTGTAGCCATATTTCAGGACAAGACATTTAAATGAACGAACAACTTCATAAAAATATATCGAAAATAATTAAACTTTCTTCCGAAGAAAGAATCTTGTTTGAAACTTTTTGGACTGAAAAAACCTTGAATAAAGGCGATTACTTATTGAGGAACGGAGAAACCTGCCGAACGGATAATTATATCATAACTGGAGCCTTAAAAGCATTTTATATTAATTCAGAAAACGGTAGAGAAGAAATACTTTACTTTGCAATAGACGACTGGTGGGCATCAGACATTGATAGCTTTCAAAAACAAAAACTATCAATTTACAATATACAAGCATTAGAAGAAACCAAATTACTTCAAATCAATCATTATTCTTTTAATGCAATGTTAGAGCAAATCCCTAAACTCGAAAAATATTTCCGCAATATTTTAGAAAGCTATCTTGGAAGTTTACAAAAAAGGATAATTAAAAACAATGTCCTTGACGCAGAACAAAAATATTCCGAGTTCATTGAACAATATCCAAAAATTGCAGACAAAGTACCTCAATACTTAATCGCATCTTATTTAGGATTTTCACCTGAGTTTTTAAGTAGAATTCGTAAAAAACAAAAAAACTCATTGAACTAGGTCAATATTTTTTATGATTTAATTAATCAACTTTGCTTTTTCAAATTAAATTTAAAAGCAGATGAAAAAAATACTGATTATTAATGCAAGCGTAAGAGAAGAAAAGTCTCATAGTCGAAAATTAACCCAGAATTTTGTCGAAAACTGGAAAAAGAAATATCCTAAAGATTTATTCAGTTATAGAGAAATTGGACTAAATAATATACCGCATATAGATGAAAATTGGATTTCGAGTGCATTTGTAAAACCTGATGATAGGACAGAACAAAATCAAAAAGGAGTAAGTTTTAGCAACCAACTAGTAAAGGAATTAAAAGAGAATGACATTTATGTTATTGGAAGTCCAATGTACAATTGGTCAATTCCTAGTGGATTAAAAGCATATATTGACCAAATTATGCGTATTAACGAAACTTGGAAATTTCGTTCGGGAATGCCAGATGGAGATTATGTTGGGCTATTGGAAAACAAAAAAATGTTTATTTTATCCAGTCGTGGAGATACTGGTTATGGAGAAAATGAAAAAAACGAACATATGAATTTTCAAACAACATATTTAAAGTTTGTATTTGGAATGATGGGAATTAAGGACTTAACAATTATTTCTTTAGACAATGAAGAATTTGGAGGAGAAATATTTGAAAAATCTAAACAAACTGTTTATGAAAAAATAAATGGAATAGAGTAAAAACTATTGCCAACATCGTATAAAATTAATTGCTGGTTTTTCCTTACTTACGAAAGTCCTCGCGATCTTTTTATCTGTAATTTATTTATTAACTTTAGTGCTTAAACACGCAACTAATCTTATATAAACACGTTAGCGATAAGCCACGAAAAAATGATAATTAAAATAAAAATCATAGATTTGTAAAAAGAATTAAAAATGGCAGAAAAAGCTTTTATAACACCAATGATTTTAAAATGGGCTAGAGAATCCGCTCGTATTTCATTGGAAGATTCTGCCAAAAAAGTAAATGTTTCTATTGAAAAATTTACAACTTGGGAAAACGGTACTGATTACCCTACAATTAGACAAGCTCAAATTTTAGCAAAATCATATAGAAGACCTTTTTCTTTATTCTTTTTACCTGAAATACCGAGAGATTTTCATCCTTTACAAGATTTTAGAAAAAGTGATTCTCTAAAATTAGATACCGCTTCACTTTTTATCATTAGAGAAATACAACAAAAGCAAACTTGGATTAGTGAATTATTTGAAGATAGCAGAGAAGATTCACTTCCTTTTGTTGGTAAATTCTCAATAAATTCTAATCCGAAAGATGTTGCAAACGATATCCTCGAAACTTTAAAGATTATACCTGGGAACTATCAGAAAGAACCAATTAATGAGTGGATTGAGAAGACCGAATTAGCAGGCATATTCATATCAAGAACAAGTTTTATACATTCCAAACTTATACTGAATAAAGATATTATTCAAGGTTTTGCAATTGCAGATAAATTTGCACCTTTCATATTTATAAATTCTAAAAATTGGAAAGCTCCACAGCTTTTTACATTAGTTCACGAATTAGTACACATTTGGATTTCAGAATCAGGTATATCAAATGAAATTGACATTGATTTTTCTGAAAAAAATAAATCAAAATATCATCCTGTTGAATTATTTTGCAACGAAGTTGCAGCTAATGTTCTAATGCCTGAAGAGAAAATAAGAGAATTAAGTAGTTATGACTTTTCTTCAAACAAAGAAATTTTCAAAAACGCAAAAGAATTTGGGATAAGTTCATTTGCCCTTTTAGTTAGAGTATTAAAATTGAATTTAGTAACTCAAGTTGAATATAAATCCTTAAAAAGAGAAGCTGAGAATGAATTTGCCGATTTTCTTGAAAGAGAGCAATTAAAGAAAGAAAAACAGAAAAAGAATACTGGTGGTCCAGACCCTTATTTATTAAAATTAAACAAGAATAGTAAATTATTTACTAGAGTAGTTATGGATTCGTTTAAAACGGGTGTTATTTCTCCTTCAATAGCTAGTAACTTGCTTAATACACAAATAAATAAATTCCAAAAATTTGAAAAATTGTTAGTTAATGTTTGAAAGAGAAAATCCACTTTACTGTATTGATGCCAATATTTTAATTCAAGCTTGGCAAAAATACTATTCACCAGATATTTGCCCATCTTATTGGGAAATTCTTAATGATTTAGGTCAAAAAGGATTAATATTCATTCCTGAATTAGTCTATGAAGAAATTAAAAAAGGGGAAGATGATTTATTCCTTTGGTTAAAAAAAAGTAGAATTCCAATCAGAAAAATTGATGAATCAGTTACTAAATGTTTAAAGGATATTTATCAAAGTAATCCTGACCATAAATATTTAGTTTCAAGTAATGGAACTCATTCAGTTGCTGATCCTTGGGTAATTGCTCACGCAATAAATGAAAAAGCGATTGTAGTTACGAAAGAGAATAAGGATTTTATAAAAAAACCAACAAAAATTAAAATTCCACACGTTTGTGATAATATGAAAGTTAAATGGATTGATGATTTTGATTTTATTAACGAACTAAACATCAAATTTTCTTGTACAATAGGATAAGGCTAACCGCTAACAATGGCTAAAAAAATTGCTTCCTTATGCAGAATAGAGAAATTAAAGTAACTTTAAACAATAAAACATACAGCGGAAAATGCAATTAAATTATACAACAAAATAAGATTACACTTATCTTTAGACTTTAAAACACCAAATATGGTATATAAATTAACAACGTAAATCAATTTTAACCTGTAGCCATATTTCAGGACAAGACACTAAAAACAAATGAATAATAAACCCTTGTTAGAATATATAAGTAAATATGTCAACTTAACCACTGAAGAAGAGACTATATTACTTTCCAAAATAATCCATAGAAAATATCTTAAGGATCAATATATTGTACAGCAAGGCGATGTGTGTAAAAGCGAATGTTTTATTCTTTCTGGAATTACAAAAACGTTTTATATAACTGATGATGGACAAGAACATATTGTTATGTTTTCGATTGAAGATTGGTGGGCTTCTGATATGGGAAGTTTTATAACACAAACGCCTGCCGATTATAATGTCCAGTGTATAGAAAACACAGAACTCATTCAATTTACTTACGAAGCAATTGAAGAGTTGTATATATTAATTCCAAAACTGGAACGATTCTTTAGAAAGATTGTTGAACGTGCTTTAGCCGCATCTCAAAAAAGAATTGTTAGAAATTTTAGTCTAACGGCTAAAGAGCGATATCTTATTTTTAAAGAGAGCTATCCAAAAATAGATCAACGTATTCCACAATATATGATTGCTTCTTATCTTGGTATTACTAAAGAATTTTTAAGTAAAATTAAAAGCCAACTCATACAAGAACAATAGATGTTAATCTAGATTAACACCATTTAATAATCTACTTCATTTTATACGGACTTATTGTTTTAGACATTTGTATCATAATATTAAAACAATAAAAAATGAGTACACTTTTAGAAAAAATTAGCACAATTAATGACATGATCCTTGAAGGCAGAGCTTTAGAAGCTTTTGACCAATTCTATCATGATGATATTGTAATGCAAGAAAATGACAATCCAATTGTTGAAGGTAAAGTAGCCAATAGACTACGTGAAGAGGAATTTTTCGCATCTATTACTGAATTTAGAGGCGCACAACCTTTAAAAGTAACAATAGGAGAAAACACAACAATGGTTGAATGGCATTTTGATTACACCCATAAAGATTGGGGTGTTAAAAACTACACTCAAGTAGCAGTTCAAGATTGGAGAGACGGAAAAATAATCAAAGAAAAATTTTATTACGCAGTATAATTCTAAAAAAAATATTAAAAAATGAAAAACCCAATTAAAAATATAGCAGCAGTAGCAATAATCGCTTTTCTTACATTTTCTTTCACGACAATGATAGAAAATAAAAGAGAAATTAAAGTAGAAAACAGTAAAGTGATTTGGAAAGGTTACAAAGTTACCGGTTCACACCAAGGAACCATAGCCTTAAAGTCTGGTTCCTTGACCTTTAAGGACGATAAATTAAGTGATGGAGAATTTATTATAAATATGACAACCATTACCAGTACAGATTTAGAAGGTGAATATAAGGGTAAATTAGAAGGTCATTTAAAGTCTGATGATTTTTTTGGGGTTAAAAAGAACCCAACAGCAACTTTAGTATTTAATAAGGTTAACTCTACAGGTAAAAACTCTTATAAAGTAACAGGAGACTTAACAATTAAGGGGAAAACAAATACTATTGTGTTTGCCCTTTCTGTATATGGAAATAAAGCAAATGTTTCTCTTAAAATTGATAGAACAAAATTCGACGTTAGATATGGGTCTACAAGTTTCTTTGACGGACTAAAAGACAAAGCCATTTATGATGAGTTTGATTTAGTTGCGGATTTAGAATTTTAACAGAAATTCCAAATTAAAGAATTGTAAACTTAAGACGTATATTAAAAATACCTTACTAAGCGCAAGTCATTTAACTTGCGCTTTTTTATTATATTTATGCCACTCGAAAAGTATTTAAAAATAATAGCGTAAAATTAATTTTAAACTGTAGCCATATTTCAGGAAGAGACATACCATCAACCACAGAACTGACTAATAAATATGTCGAAATTAGTAGAAAATAGAGAGAAACTAAATTTAACTCATTTTACACTATATTAGTAATCTAAAATAACTAAAAACAAAACATACGATTATCCGAAAAATATATATGATAAATGTGTATTTTAAACTGATATACGATAGTTATGTAGCATTTGAAAATATTATGTAGTTAACTATACAGTTAACTAATTTAATGTATATTTGCCATCAAACAATTTTAACATGAACGATGACTTCATAAAAGAACTCGGTTATAAAGCCTTAGATAGTCGATTGAAAAGGATAAGTGATAGAATGTCACATGATATAAGAAAGCTTTACAAAGAATTTGATATTGATGTCGAACCTAATTGGTATCTACTATTTATGCTTCTACAAAAAACAGAAAAGGTTTCAATATCATATATCGCCGAACGTTTAGGTTATGCACATCCATCAATTGTAGTTATCGTAAAAAAGATGGCAAAAAAAGGCTATTTAGAAACAAAAAATGATATCTCAGACAAAAGAAAACAGATTATTTCATTATCAGATAAAGCACATAAGTTAATGCCAAAGCTCAAAAAACTCTGGGATAGTTGCGAAAATGCAATCTTAAATATGATAGATACTGATTTAAATATACTAACATACTTAGACAATATAGATTTAGAACTACAAAAAACTTCATTTCACCACAGATTTAAAAAAGAATATTTAAAATCAAATCAATAAAAATTATGAAAAAAAACATTTTCCTCACTCTTCTAATTCTTTGTAGCCTAACATCAATGGCTACAGAAACAAAGATAATTGTACGTGCAAAAGCAAAGGATGCTAAATTTGTTGGTAGTTCACTAGGAGGTGCTTATGTAATAATTAGAAACAAAACTAATAACAGAATATTAGCCGAAGGTAAAACGAGTGGTTCTACAGGAAATACAGATATAGTAATGAAGATTCCTATAGAAAGAGGAAATTCAATTTCAGATGAGCAAACAGCCAAATTTCTAGCAAGCATTGACATTGATGAACCAACATTCATTCGCATTGAAGTAATCTCACCTTTTAACAATAAACAAGCACAAGCCAAGGTAAGCACTGAATTATGGTTAATTCCTGGAAAGGATATTTTGGGAGATGGAATAATTCTGGAAATCCCAGGATTTATAATTGACATATTAAAACCCAGAACTCATCATTACATTTCTTTAAGCTCAATTAAAAATAAACCATTTGAAATAAAAGCAAACATAGTAATGATGTGTGGATGTACCATAAATAAAGGAGGAATTTGGGACTCTGAAAATATAGAAGTTAAGGCTATTCTTAAAAAAAATGGTATGCATGTTAAAGATATTGAAATGTCGTTTACAGAGACAAATCTTTTTGAAGGAAATATAAATCTCACTTCGGCAGGACAATATGAACTAATAGTTTATGCCTATAATGCGAAAAGCGGAAATACAGGAGTTGATAAGGTTAACTATGTGATTTATGAATAAGATAATAGGTTTAATATTAGTACTATCTATTACCACATCTTGTGGTAGAAATAGGTATACAAATACTGAAAACAGTAAGCAATCAAACAATACGCAAAATAGTATTGAAAAAATTGTAATTGAAGAAATTACTGAGTTTATTAAAGCTCCTGAATTTTCTGCATTATCTGGTTCTATCTATGTCAATGGGAAAATACAGCAATTTCACTTTGGAGAATTAATTGATGGTACAAAACCAAATAATCAAACCCTTTATGAAATTGGCTCAATATCAAAAACATATGTTGGATTACTCTTGTCTCAAGCCGTTCATGATGGAAAACTTAATTTAGATAAAGACATAAGAAAATATCTTACTTCTAAAAAGTACTCACATCTAAAACTTAACAACTCAGTAATGACCTTACGTCATCTGGCAACACATACTTCTGGCTTACCTGTTAATCTGCATTGTAACGATTTAGGCTACCCTGAAAAACTTGACTGCATAAAACAATATACAAAAGAAGTATTCTTCAATAAACTTTCTCAAACCAATTTGGTAGACGATTCAGGAGCAAACTATCATTATTCAAATGCAGGTATTAGACTTATTGGATACATCTTGGAAGATGTATATAACGATACTTACACAAATCTTTTAATGAAATATGTTTATTCTAAATCAAAAGAAAAAAGCACCTTTTACAGACTTAGCGAAAAGTCTAAACAGAAAATGGCTATTGGAAAAAATGAAAAGGGAGAAATCATGCCACTTGCAAGTGAATTTTATGCGAGTGATGGAGCATTGAAATCCAATACTAATTCAATGTTAAATTACATAAAAATGTATATGAAAAGTAAGGGCACCGTTGTAAAGCAATCATTGAGTTCACTCACAGAAAAAACTAATAGATTAGGAAGAGCTTATGTTTGGAACACATTTGAGTTTAATACACCAAATCAAATGTTTTACCATAGCGGAGGTACTTTTGGTTTTTCTTCATGGATAGCTCTTTATCCTAAAAAAAACATCGGAATATTTCTTGTTACAAATGTTTCCACTTCTGATGCTCAAGAAAAGTTAAATCAAGTATCAAATAGAATAATTGATAAAATAAATAAATAAAAACGCTACATAACACGGTATATAAAAAATAGCGGTTTAGTGCTATAAAGAAATATAATTTATAAATTTAAGGTCAATGTTATACTAAAAAGTCAGTGTGTAAAAACCCGCAACTTTTCATATACAAGACCGTTACCCAACATTTGAAACTTTGTCTCGTCCTAAAATAGGTTGACTAAAATTTAAACAATTAAATTAGTCACTTATGCAACAACAAAAAGACACCTGTCGAAAAAAAACGTATCAAAAA
>Ga0209121_10004901_pt1 | contig 12337 bp, 11 predicted proteins | sample Cruoilmetagenom3_FD_187292 | JGI IMG/M metagenome (GOLD analysis project Ga0209121, IMG submission 187292) | Oil polluted marine microbial communities from Coal Oil Point, Santa Barbara, California, USA - Sample 3 (SPAdes) (version 2) | ecosystem: Environmental > Aquatic > Marine > Oil seeps ... | reverse complement strand
TTGACATCCCCTCCCCAAATATAATATAATCTACCTAAGTTCACATCCTGAACATTAACTCGCAAACCAGCAAACTGGAAGACTAATTTAGATTGGAGGATTAAGCAAATGAAAGTAACAATTGTGGGTACTGGCTACGTCGGTCTGGTTACAGGCACCTGCCTCGCCGACTTTGGCCTCTCTGTAACCTGTGTCGACCAAGACGAAACAAAAATTTCTCTACTAAACTCTGGTGGCGTCCCCATCTATGAACCCAATCTTGCCCCCCTTATTGAAAAGAACGTCTCAGCTGACCGACTTACCTTTACCACTGAATTTGAAAAAGCGGTAAAACAATCCAAAGTCATATTTATTGCTGTAGGCACTCCTTCTAACGATGATGGTTCAGCCAATCTCAAACAGATTGAAAAGGTCGCCCAGCAGATTGCCGCCTCTATGAACGAATACAAAGTAATAGTAAACAAAAGCACCGTTCCCATCGGCACTGCCTCCAAAATCAAAGAAATAATCAGCAAATATCAGACTTCGTCATTGCGAGCGACCGAAGGGAGCGCGGCAATCCCTTCCTCTGTCATTCCCGCGAAAGCGGGAATCCATCCTTCTTCCCCCTCGCCCTTGAGGGGAGAGGGCGGGGTGGGGGTGAAACATCCCTTCGACATCGTCTCCAACCCAGAATTCCTCCGGGAGGGCTCAGCAGTCTATGACTTTACCCATCCTGATAAAATAGTAATCGGCACCACCAGCCCTAAAGCCTTAAAGATAATGCAGGAAATCTACCGTCCCCTCTATCTTATCGATACACCCTTTGTGATTACCAATCCTGAAACTGCTGAATTAATCAAATATGCCTGCAATGCCTTTTTGGCTACCAAGATTACCTTTATTAACGAGATTGCCAACCTCTGTGACAAAGTAGGAGCGGATGTACATCAGATAGCCAAAGCTATGGGTTTGGATGGCCGCATCAGTCCTAAATTTCTCCATCCCGGTCCTGGCTATGGTGGCTCCTGTTTCCCTAAAGACACCGAAGCACTTTATCACTTTGCCTCTACTTGCGGATATGATTTTAAACTCCTAAAAGGGGTAATTTCTGCCAATAAACGACAAAGAGAGCTGATGGTAGATAAAATAAAACGCCACATAGGTGACCTGAAAGGAAAAACTATTTCCGTCTTAGGCCTGGCCTTCAAACAAAATACTGATGATATTCGCCAATCTCCCTCTATTGATATCATCAAATTATTACTCAAAGAAGGTGCTCACATCAGATGCTTTGACCCTCTGGCAATGGATAATACTAAAAAAATCCTTCCCAACTTAGCTTATTGTCAGGATGAATATGAAACCGCTCAAGACAGCAATGCCCTAATAATAGTAACCGAATGGAATCAATTTAGAAATCTTGATTTATTAAAAATAAAAAAACTACTAAAATCTCCCATCCTGCTTGACCTGAGAAACTTATACGACCCACCCAAAGTAAAATCCTTAGGCTTTGTTTATGAAGGAGTAGGGAGAAAATAAAAATCTAAGATTTTATGAAAAAATAAATATAAAGTGAATACTTGGATATTTATTGTGTTGATAAATAGCTATAGAATAGATAATAATTTTTAAATAACTATTAGTTAAAGATGGATATTAAATATTGAATATTAATAATATTTTAAACGATAAAGTAAAAAAATTAAAATTATCTTCTGGATTTAAAAAATATTTTGTAAATACCAGCTGGCTATTCTTTGAAAGGATTATTGGAATGGCCGTAGCTTTCTTTGTAGGTGTGTATGTAGCTCGATATTTAGGCCCTGCTAATTTTGGATTATTGAGTTATGCCGGAAGCTTTGTGGGTCTTTTCGCAGGCATTGCTACCTTAGGATTAGATAACATTGTAGTTAGAGAGTTAGTTAAAGATGAGAAAAAAAGAGATGAAATATTAGGTACAACCTTTGTTCTTAAAGTTATTGGCTCTGTCTTAGTGATTGGAATGCTTACTATTGCCATAAGATTTACTAATAATGATAATTTTACTAATTTACTTATCTTTATAATTGCTATTGGAACGATTTTTCAATCCTTTAATGTAATAAAGTTTTATTTTCAATCAAAAGTTTTATCAAAATATACCGTTTATGCTCAAGTATTTTCTACAATTTTGTGTGCTGCCATAAAACTTTTTCTGATATATTTTAATATGGGTCTGATATATTTTGCAATAGTTACCCTACTCCAAAGCGTAATTTTAGCCTCAGGGCTTATTGTAATGTATACAAAACAAAAGTCAAGTTTGCTTAATTGGAGTATAAATTTCGGTTTAGCACAAAATTTATTAAAAGATTCCTGGCCGTTAATGTTATCGGGTATAGCAATTTCTATATATCTGAAAATTGACCAGGTAATGATTAAAAATATGCTGGATACAAAAGCAGTGGGTAATTATGCTGTAGCAGTAAGACTATCTGAAGTATGGTATTTTATTCCGATGGCAATTACAAGTTCAGTTTTTCCGGCAATAATTAACGCAAAAAAAATAAGCGAAAAATTATACTATGAGAGACTACAAAAATTGTACGATTTAATGGTGATTTTTGCTATTTCTATTATAATACCAATAACATTTCTATCGAAATTTATTATTCATTTACTTTTCGGGCAACTGTACAATCCGGCTGCAAGTGTATTATCAATACATATTTGGGCTCTTATTTTTGTGGCTTTAGGGACGGCAAGAAGTAATTGGATTTTGCCTGAAAATTTACAAAGGTATTCACTAATATATCTTTTAATTGGCGCAATAACTAATATTTTACTAAATTTACTATTAATTCCAAGGTTTGGAATAAATGGTGCTGCTTATGCTACTTTATTTTCACAAATATTATCAAGTTATTTTGGTGCATGTTGGTTTAAAAAAACAAGAATAGCCTTTTTTATGCAAACGAAATCGATATTTACCTTAGGAACATATAGTTTAATAAAGGCAAAAAGGAAGTAATATGAAAAGAGGGTTTAATTATTCAAAAAGAATATATAAAATTTTACCTAAGAAAATAATTAAGTTATTAAGCCTTTATAAAATAAGAGAAATAATTAATTCAAGAGAAGAAATTTGTCTTGATCTTGGATGTGGCTCAACAAAAAGACCAGGATTTATAGGATTAGATCTTTCGATATACGCAGATATTACCTGGGATATTTCATGGGGGATTCCGTTTAAGGATAATAGCGTAAAAGAAATAAGATCTGATCATTTTTTTGAGCATCTCGAGTTACCTGTGTTATATAAGACTTTACAAGAATGTTTACGAGTTCTTGTCCCTGGAGGCATTTTGGATTTTACTGTTCCGCATATTGATCCCTATATAAGAGCGTATCTTAAAAACGATTTTGATTTTATTAAAAATAAAATAAATGATATTCCTGATGATAAATCTTTTTTATACTCAACTTGTTTTGATAGAATTTCTTGGCTATTACACCGTTCTGGGGAACACAAATCTTGTTTTGATAAAAGATCGATTATTGAAAAACTAAAAAAGGTTGGTTTTAAAGATGTTATTACAAGAAAATATGATAAAAAACGTGATTTTAATAAAAGATTTTCTTCCATCTATATAGTAGCAAAGAAATAATTTGGAATATTAAAAATGAAAAAATTATTACATATTTAGAAAATCTTTAGAAGAGAGTTCAATTATCATAAAAAAGATATAAGTAATGTTGAAAAGATTATAATATAAAAGTAAAAGGTATGAAGAGACATTATTTTTTAATTATTAAAGACAATTGAAAATATGGGTTAAAGTAATAAGAATATTTAATACTTTATGAACCTAAAATTCAAACAAATGATGGAAGGGTTATTATGAAATTTATGTCTAATAGGAGATATAATTGTGCATATAAAATTTAAAAAAATATTTAGATTTGTAAAAAAAATAGATTTTATTTATTCATTATATTTAAATATATTTAAAAAGCAGTATATTCAGAAAGAAAAGGAAGTTTTTTTTGAATTAAAAAAATTAGAACAATTAAATAATTCAAATAAACATAACTTGCAACAAGAAGAACTACTAAATCTCTTATCTTATGCATATAAAAATTGCCCTTACTATAAAGAATTATTTGATAGAGAAAAAATTAATATTAATACTATAACTTGTATAGATAAAATTCCTTTTCTTACAAAAGATATAATTAGAAAAAATAGTGATGCAATGCTATCTAAATCTATAAAAAAAAGAGACTTGGTCAAACGGAATACTGGGGGAAGTGCTGGAAAACCATTGGAGTTTTATTCTGACAAGATGGCAGGTGTAGTAGACAATGCTCATCATAGGTATTTGTATGCCATTATGGGATATAAAAATGGAGATATTATTGTTAGTTGTGGTGGTATATTTATACCGGAAAAAGTCAGAGACAAAAATATATATTGGTCAAAGTATCCAAAAAATAATGTATGGGGGCAAATAGGATATTCAGCACTATATCTTACAGATTACACTATAAAATATTATATAAAAAATCTTTTAGATATAAGGCCAGTAATATTAAGAGGTTATCCTTCTTTCTGGAATAAATTGGCTGAGTATATTTTATCTAAAAATATAAAACTTGATTTTAAAGTAAAAGGAGTAAATTTAACTGCTGAAATGTGCTCAGATGTGCAAAGAGAAAATATAGAAAAAGCATTTTCTACAATGGTTTATTTTGAATATGGCCATACTGAAATAAGTGTTTTTTGTTATACAGATGATAATTCATATACATATAAATCATCACCTATCTATGGATATGTAGAAGTCATTAAGGATAATGGCGAACCTGCTCTAGCAAATGAAGAGGGTGAAATAGTTTCAACAAGTTTCTGTAATAGAGGAATGCCTTTTATTAGATATAAAACCGGAGATAGAGGCGTAGTATATTATAGAAATGGTGGAATAATCTATTTTAAAAAAATACAAGGTAGAACGCAGGACTACATAATATGCAAAGACAATCAAAAAATATTTTTGACAGCGTTAATTTTTGGGCAACATTTCAAAGCGTTTAGAAAAATATCAAAATGGCAGTTGATCCAAAATAAGGTTGGTAAAGTTACTATAAAAATACTGAAACTTAAAGGATACTCACAAGAGGATGAAAACGAAATTAAAGAAAAAATTCAAAATGTCGCAAAGATTGATATAGAATTTGATTATGTAAAGGAAATACCCATAACGCAAAGAGGAAAACATTTATTTCTAATTCAAAATGTTAGGATTGTATAATGTCAATATCTCCGCTTGTGAAGATGGAAATCAAACTAGAAGTTTTTGTTATGTCGATGATTTAGTAGAAGGAATTATTAAGATGATGGATAGTAAAGATGATTTTGTAGGACCGATGAATCTTGGCAATCCTAATAAATTTACTATTTTAGAACTTGCTAAAAAGATAATTAAATTAACTAATTCAAAATTAAAAATTATTTTCAAACCTCTTCCTGAGGATGATCCAAAACGAAGAAAACCAGATATTAAATTAGCCAAAAAAGAATTAAAATGGGAACCTGAAATACAACTTAAAAAAGGTTTAAAGAAAACTATTGATTATTTTGAGAGATATTTGAATAATAAAAATACGAATTAAAATATTTAAATTTGTTTCTTTTATATTTTTTTGTTAAAGGCGGAATAAATAGTCTAATGAAAACGGGAATAGCTTTATTTGTTTATAATAGACCAGAACATACACATGAAGTACTTAAGGGATTACATAGAAATAATATACAAAAATTATATATTTTTTCGGATGGGTTTAAAGATGAAAAAGATAAAGATCCCGTCGAAAAAGTTAGAAATTTAATTGATTCCATAGATTGGTGTGAAACTGAAATAATAAAAGGTGAAAGAAATAAAGGGCTTGCCGATTCGATAGTACACGGGGTTAATTATGTTTTAGAAAGGCATACAAGAATTATTGTATTAGAGGATGATTGTGTACCTACTGATGATTTTATTGTTTTTATGGAAAAATGTTTTGATAAATATAAAAATAATGAAAAAGTAATGAATGTATCAGGATATTCTTTACCAATCAATATTCCTAATGATTATCCATATGATATATATTTTTCTTACCGGGCATCTTCCTGGGGATGGGGTACTTGGAGAAGGGCTTGGAAATATTTTGATAGAAATAAATCAATATTAGCAGAAATAGAAAAATCACCTAATTTAAGAAAAAAAATAAATCGAGCGGGCGAAGATTTAATCCCAATGTTAAAGAATCAAATTAATGGTAAACTTGATTCTTGGGCAGTATTTTGGGCAATAAATATTATAAAAAATGATGGTGTTTGTGTTAATCCAGTAAAATCAAGAATAAAAAACATTGGTCATGATGGAACAGGAATCCATTGCGGACATAACAATAGATATGAAATTAAGATAATTAAAGAAGATATCAATTTGTTGCATCTTCCAGATAAAATTGTTATTAACGATACAATTGTAAATAGATATAAAAAATTTTTTCACATAAGTTTAAAAAATAAAGCAAAAAGAGTAATTTCAAATATATTAAAAATAATGGGCTTATATAAATTTGTTAAAAAATTAAAAAGAAAATTATAATTATGTAGTTAAAATTTTATAAAATTGTTAATTATAATAAAAATAATAGTAATTACTTAAAAAAAGTAGAGAAGATAAAAATGGAGGGAAAAGCATGAAAACAAATCCTAAAGTAGTTATTCTCTGTGGTGGAATGGGGACAAGATTAAGGGAGGAAACAGAATATTGCCCAAAACCAATGATTGAAATTGGCGGGAAGCCAATGCTCTGGCATATAATGAAAATTTACGCTTATTATGGTTTTAAAGATTTTGTATTATGTTTGGGATACAAAGGTAAGATGATAAAAGATTATTTTCTTAATTACGAGATAATGAATAGTGATTTTACGCTAAAGTTAGAATCTAAAGGTATTGAATTTCATAATTCATATAAAGAGAAAGATTGGATAATTACTTTTGCTGAAACTGGTAAAAATGCAATGACTGGCGCGAGAATAAAAAGAATTGAAAAATATATCGATACTGAATTATTTATGTTAACTTATGGAGATGGAGTAGCTGATATAAATATTCAAGAACTTCTTAAGTTTCATAAATCTCATAATAAGATAGGTACAGTTACTGGAGTAAGTCCATCTTCAAGATTTGGAGAATTGGTTGTAACCGAAGATCAAGTAAAGAAATTTAGTGAAAAACCCCAAGTTAAAGATGGATTTATTAATGGTGGATTCTTTGTATTCGATAAAAGAATTTTTAATTATCTTAAAGATAATGATGATTGTATTTTTGAAAAAAAACCTTTAGAAGATTTAGCATCAGATGGAGAATTGATGATTTATAAGCATAAAGGTTTTTGGCAATGTATGGATACATATAGGGACCTTCAACTGCTAAATAATTTATGGTTAGGTCGAAAGGCAGAAAAGAAACTATATTTTAATAGTGAAAAAATAAGACCGCCATGGAAGGTCTGGAAGGAATAAATAGTATTGAGAGAAAATCATAGTGTGCTAAAAGCTAAAAAAATACTTATAACAGGGGCAACAGGTTTCCTTGGTTCTCACTTATTGCCAGCATTAATTGAAAAAGGATATAATATTGTCATTTTAAAACGTTCTTTTTCAAATATTTGGCGTATACAAAACGTTCTTTCACAAATAAAAAGTTACGATATTGATAAGGTAAGTATAAAAAAAATATTTGATGAAAATAAAATAGGGGGCATTATTCATCTTGCTACAGACTATGGCAGAAAAAATGACAATAATATAATTCAAATGATTAGAGCAAATATAGAATTGCCTGCCCATCTTTTAGATTTAGGAATTAAAAATAAAATTATTTTTTTTATAAATACACATACATTTTGGAACTCCAAATATAGTTTATATTCTGCTATGAAAAATTCTTTCATTGAAATAGCTAAATATTTTTCTGCCAACTTTAACGTTAAATTTATTAATATGAAAATAGAACATATGTATGGAGAGAAGGACGAATATAGTAAGTTTATTCCTTTTGTAATCAAAAATATTTTAGAGGATAAAAAAATAAAGGTTACTAAAGGTGAACAGAAAAGAGATTTTATATATGTAAATGATGTGGCAGATGCCTATCTTAAGGTTTTAAATAATTTAGGAAATCTTAATAACAATTTTATAGAATTCGAAATAGGTACAGGGGAAAGCATTTCTCTTCGAGACTTATTGAGTAAAATCGAAGAAGTAATTAATAAAAAAGCAAATAAAAATATAAAATGGGGAGCAATTCCTTATAAGAAAAATGAGATATTTGATTCAAAAGCAAATATAGAAAAAGCAAAAAATATTTTAGGATGGTACCCAAACTATGATATAAGTAATGGTTTAAAAAGAACAATAAATTGGTACAAAAAATCAATGAATAAATAATTTAAAAACTAAAATATGTTTAAAAATTTTGATAAAATGCTTAACACTTAAAGAAAATAATTTTTGTATTTTACTAAAATAGGAGACTAAAAAATGAATCTTTACATTAAAGATATAAAAGATATATATAAAAATAAAAAAATCTTAATAACTGGCCATACTGGTTTTAAAGGTAGTTGGTTATCTTTGTGGCTTTTAGAATTAGGTGCAAATGTTATCGGTTATTCTTTAGAACCTCCTACGCAACCTAATTTATTTGAGGCTTTAGGTTTAGATAAAAAATTAATTCATATTATCAGTGATGTTAGGGATGAAAATAAATTATTTTCTATTTTTAAAAAATATAAACCTGAATTTGTTTTTCACTTGGCTGCCCAGCCATTAGTAAGACGTTCTTATGCAGAACCAAAATTAACTTACGAAACCAATATAATGGGAACGATAAATGTATTAGAAGCAGTGAGAAAGACAAACAGTGTTAAAGTATGTATCGTTATTACTACCGATAAATGTTATGAAAATAAGGAATGGATTTATGGATATAGAGAAATAGATTCTATAGGAGGATATGACCCATATAGCTCAAGTAAAGCATGTGCTGAATTAGTTGTTTCTGCTTATAGAAATTCTTTCTTTAATCCGAAAGATTACGGTAAGATTCATAATATAGCCTTATCATCGGTTAGGGCAGGAAATATAATAGGTGGTGGTGATTGGGGGAAAGATAGACTTATTCCCGATTGTGTTAAAACACTTTCTCAAAATAATATAATTAATATTCGTAGCCCGCAAGCAACGAGACCTTGGCAATATGTTTTAGAGCCATTGAGTGGTTATCTTTTACTTGGATCCAAAATGTATAAAGATGGAAAAAGATATAGTAGTGCTTGGAATTTTGGTCCAAATAATAATGATATTATTACAGTGGAAGAAATAGTAAAATTGGTAATTCAAAACTGGGGCAATGGTGATTATAAAGTAGATACATCGAGTCAACCTCATGAAGCCGGTTTATTAAAATTAGATACAAGTAAAGTCTGTACATTTCTTGGATGGAAACCAGTTTATAATATATATGAAACAATTAAAAGAACAATCAATTGGTATAAAAAATTTTATAATACTATAGAAAAAGAAAAATTATATAAAATTACTGTTAACGAAATTTGGGATTATATAAAAAAGGCTAAATAATAAATTATAATAGATATGAGGTAAATTAAACTAAAATATGAAAAATAGAAATTTAAAAAAAGAAATATTTGACCTTGTTGCCAAATATTATATAGAAAAACATAAGACTAAACCATTTATTCCAGGAGAAACTTATATTTCATATGCGGGGCGTGTGTATAATGAAAAAGAAATGATTTCTCTTGTAGATTCTGCTCTGGATTTTTGGCTTACCGCAGGAAGATTTGCAAAACAATTCGAGAATGATTTTTCAAAATATTTAGGAGTAAAACATTGTATTCTAACTAATTCAGGCTCTTCTGCTAATATTTTGGCTATATCTGCTTTGACTTCACCAAAATTAGGGGAAAGAAGGCTTAAGTCGGGTGATGAAGTCATAACTACAGCGTGTGCTTTTCCCACTACTGTAAATCCGATTATCCAAAATAATTTAATTCCTGTTTTTATAGATGTAGAAGTTGGAACTTACAATATTCAAGTAGGTAAAATTGAAGAAGCAATATCTGATAAAACCAAAGCAATTTTCTTAGCTCATACTCTTGGCAATCCCTTTGATATTGGTAAAATTTTAGAAATATGTAAAAAATATAATCTTTGGTTGATAGAAGATAATTGTGATGCATTAGGGTCAAAATACAATGGGAAATATACCGGTACATTTGGACACATAGCTACTTTTAGTTTTTATCCTGCTCATCATATAACTATGGGAGAAGGTGGAGCATTAGTTACAAATGATAATCAATTGAAGAAGTTAATTAAATCTTTTAGAGATTGGGGAAGGGATTGTTGGTGTGAACCTGGCCGTGATAATACTTGTGGCAAAAGGTTTGGTTGGCAATTGGGGACGTTGCCTTATGGGTATGATCATAAATATATTTATTCTCACATCGGCTATAATTTAAAAATTACAGATATGCAGGCGGCGATTGGAGTCGAACAACTAAAGAAATTACCTTCGTTTATCAAAGCACGGAAAGAGAATTTCAGGCTTTTACATGAGAATCTTAAGAAATGGGAAGAATATTTTATTTTACCAGAAGTGGAATCCAAAGCTGATCCCAGCTGGTTTGGATTTTTATTGACAGTTCGAAAAGATGCTGGATTTACCCGTGATGAAATCGTAAAATATTTAGAAAATAATAAAATTGCCACCAGAATGCTTTTTGCAGGAAATATTATTCGTCATCCAAGTTTTGAAAATGTAAATTATCGTGTATGCGGAAATCTCAAAAATACTGACTTCATAATGAATAATACATTTTGGTTAGGAGTTTATCCGGGATTAAACGAAAAACATTTAGATTATATATTGAAAAGTATTTTTCTATTTATAAATAGGAAAAAATCTAAAATTTATAGAACTAAAAGATGAAAAATATTGTAATGGATATTAAAAATGAAAAAAAATAAAAATTATATAATATGTGGTATCCCTCCCAGCAATGGCGGTGTTGGTAGGACAATGAAGTATCTTATTAAATATAACGATGATAATTTTTGTATAATATATCCAAAAATTTTCTATCCTGAAGGAGGATTAAGAATTTTATTAAGAAAAAAACTTTATTTTCAGTTTTTTAAGCAATTTATAAAAAGTAAATATTCTAAAATAATAAATAAAATAATTTTTAATGTCAGGATAAGGCTTTTAAAATCAAAAAATATTATATTTATTCACCCTCAAACAATTGGTTTTAAAAATATTTTTAAAGTGATTAATGATAATAATTGTTTTATATATATAATGGATTGTAGCTTTTTTTGTGTCAAATCGTATAACCATATTGAAGGTACATTTAATCCCTGTCTTTTGTGTTTGGGAGGAAATTATGAATTTGCTAAAAGCAATAATTGTAAACCTTCCCCTGTAAAATATAAATTAAACGAAAACATAAGATATTTAAGAGAATTATCAAACATATCTAAAAAAATAAAATTTATTGTACAAACGTCTTCTCACGCAAAATTAATAAAAAAACATTTTGGGAATAAGATTAAAGTATATAAAGTTGAGTTATTTGCAGATGATTTTTTAAAAATGACTAATAAGTCTGCAAATACTATAGAAGAGAATAACAGGTTTGATAAGATAGATTTCGTATATCATGGAGCTGCTATTGAGGCTAAAGGTTTGCTATATGTTATTAAAATCGCTATGAGATTAAAACAATATACATTTTTAATTCCTGCATCATTCGAAAGATGTAAAAAAATTATAAGTAACAAATTAGAAAAAAAATGTGTGAAAAATATTTTATTTAAGGATATTACTTGGGAAAATGGTTTAAAAGAATATGTTATAAATTCTAAAATCATATTATGTCCTTCCTTATGGTCTGCACCAATTGAGGGTACATTGATTAAATCTTTTATTTTTAACGGAGTAGTTGCCTTGGTGCCTTCAAAATATTCATTTGTTAACGATTTGCCCAGTAGTATTTATTGCAAGTTGGATGTAGATAATTCTGTTAAAACTGTTAAAGTTTTAACAGAATTAATATGTAATAATAATTTAAGAGCTAATCTTAAAAGAGAATCTCAAAAATGGGTAAATGTATATTTAGAGAAAAACAAATACTTGGTAAAAAAATTAGATTATATAGTTAATAATTATGCTGATAATCAAACATAAAATGACATTATATTAATTATATTAATTATGGAA
>Ga0209121_10004900_pt1 | contig 12342 bp, 10 predicted proteins | sample Cruoilmetagenom3_FD_187292 | JGI IMG/M metagenome (GOLD analysis project Ga0209121, IMG submission 187292) | Oil polluted marine microbial communities from Coal Oil Point, Santa Barbara, California, USA - Sample 3 (SPAdes) (version 2) | ecosystem: Environmental > Aquatic > Marine > Oil seeps ... | reverse complement strand
CTATTGCTAGTACCGCTCTTTCGTGCCATTATTTACTCCTGTAATCCTCTCTTGCCGGCTTTATTTTTCCTTTTCCCACGTCGTGGTTCATTATAGTTCAAAGCAAATTCACGCAAATTGTCCTTGTGAATGAGCCACTTATTGTGAACTTTCTCTGCAGGAATACGCCCCTCACGGCACAAACGTTTGACTGTCTCCCAATGAACGCCTAGGATGTCGGCAGCTTCCACCACGGTTAGGTAATCATGAAGTACTGGCACACTATACTCCAGAACCAGTATATCGCTATCGCAATAGTAGCCCCATACTGCAAATAAATCAAACGTTCTTTGCCCAGAGAGCTTAAGTCTTATGGGACACTAAACAGAATAGCGAAATGTGCAGGAAGAATGTTAAACCAAGTCCAACCAGCGCCCGAAACAGTAGAATCGTAGATAGGGAAGTTGCTTAATAATCAGTTAACTTTCAGTAAGCTTTTAGAAGTGGAGCTGATGGGATTCGAACCCACTACCTCCTCAATGCCATTGAGGCGCTCTCCCAACTGAGCTACAGCCCCACTTGCTTTATAATATAGCAAAAGGAGTAGCGAAACTCAAGCTAAAAGCTCAAGCCCAGCCATTGTAGTATAGACCGCAAGCCAAAATATCCCAGGTAGGCCAAAGCCATGTTTTTGATCGTCCTTCCGGCCCAGGTCATGAGGAAAAATCTCGTCAGCCCAAAGCGAAGCATGCCCAGAAACATAGCGAAGGGGTAATAAACGGGGTTGATGATAGATGCCATGAAGAAAACGGCTTTAGAACCGTGGTGATGGAGTATATTGCTAAACCGAACATAAAGTGAGTTATTACTGTCTCGGAGTAGCCCCCTGCCACCATAGCCAACAAAATAAGCACTAACAGCACCCATAGCTTCACCAATTCCACCTACAGCGCCAACTATGGCTGGGGTTAACACCCCACCCAAAGTGAAGATAACAAAGTTGTTAAAACCGGGGAGAACTACAGTACTGCTGGCAAGTAAACTGAGGATAAAGCAGCCAAGATAGCCATAACGCTCTATTTGAGCTAAATAGCCTCGGTAACGAATGATGGCAATACAAAGAACTATAGTAACTGCTAAGGATAAACCGCCTATAAGGGCTTCTTGCTTGGTTGGTTTCCTTCTCACAGGCTCATATTATACAGGAAAATCATGTGAAGGAAACTAGCATTTACATCTCTACCCCGGCAGCCTTCATAGCAATGAAGCTCAAGTTATCCTCTTGCAGGCCAATAGTTATGGCATCTCCTTCTTTAAACTCACCCTGCAATATCTTAGTTGATAGAGGGTTTTCTACGTACCTCTGAATAGCCCGGCGCAATGGGCGAGCCCCATAAACTGGGTCAAAGCCTCGCTTTACTAGCCAGGCTTTGGCCTCTTCATTGACCTTAAGCTTGATATCTCGCTCAGCCAAACGGTGCTCCACCTCGCGAATAAGCAAATCAACAATGCTCTTCAAATGCTCTTCAGTGAGAGGATGAAATATAATGACGTCGTCTATCCTGTTGAGTAACTCAGGGCGAAAAGTTTGTTTTAAGGCACTCTCTACAGCCGTTCTCATTCTTTGTTCGTCGGTTTCGTCCTTGCGGCGAAAGCCAATGTCCTGGCGCTGGAATTCTTCAGTGCCTAAGTTACTGGTCATGGCTACCACTGTGTTTTTGAAATCTATAGTTCTGCCATGCCCATCGGTAAGTCTACCATCCTCCAATATTTGTAATAGTATGTTAAATACATCAGGGTGTGCCTTTTCTACCTCGTCAAAGAGGATAACCCTGTAAGGGCGGCGGCGCACCGCCTCGGTCAATTGGCCTCCCTCCTCATATCCTACATATCCTGGTGGTGCACCGATAAGACGAGATACAGTATGTTTTTCCATATACTCTGACATATCTAGTCTCACCATGGCGTCCTCATCATCAAAGAGAAATTGGGCTAACGCTCGAGCTAATTCCGTTTTGCCTACGCCAGTAGGACCAAGGAAAATGAAGCTACCAATGGGACGTTTGGGGTCATTGAGACCGGCTCGGCCTCGTCTAATAGCTTCGGAGATAGCTGTTACTGCTTCTTCCTGGTTCACTATTCTCTGATGAATCCTTTCCTCCATGTGAATCAATTTATCAGTTTCAGCCTCAAGCATTCGGGAAACTGGTATCCCTGTCCATTGAGAGACTAGTTGAGCGATATCCTCCTCATCTACCACACTATCAATTTTCCTCTCTTGCTGCCATTGAAGCTTAGCCTTATTGTATTTCTCCTCCAGCCGCAACCTTTCTGCTTTTAATTCAGCAGCTTTTTGATAGTCCTGCCGTTGTGATGCGGCATCTTCCTCATCACGCAAATGCTTCATCTTTTGGTCTAATGTTTTAACGCTCTCTGGGGCGCTTTCCATATCAATGCGTAGCTTGCTGGCTGCTTCATCAATCAGGTCAATTGCCTTATCAGGTAAGAATCTATCGGAGATGTATCTCTGAGATAGCTTAGCAGCGGCTACTAAAGCTGAATCATCGATCTTTATCTTATGATGTGCTTCATATCTGGGGCGAAGCCCCCTGAGCATCTCTACGGTTGCTTCTACGCTAGGCTCGCCAATGAAAACAGGTTGAAAGCGTCTCTCAAATGCTTTGTCTTTCTCGATATATTTTCGGTACTCGTCGAGTGTAGTAGCTCCAATACATTGGAGCTCCCCCCGAGCCAGTGCTGGCTTTAACATATTGCTGGCATCAATTGCTCCCTCAGCAGCTCCGCCTCCTACCACAGTATGAAGCTCGTCAATAAATAAAATAACTTCTCCACTTGCCTGGCGAATCTCATCTAAAACTGCCTTTAGCCTTTCCTCAAATTCCCCGCGAAATTTACTCCCTGCTACCAATGCTCCCATATCTAAGGCAACTACCTTTTTCTCCTTGAGGGAATCGGGGACATCTTCGGCAACAATCTTCTGAGCTAATCCTTCAGCAATGGCTGTCTTACCTACACCGGCATCACCAATAACCACAGGATTGTTCTTGGTGCGCCGAGAAAGTATCTGTATCGTACGTTTAATTTCGTTTTCTCTTCCAATCACAGGGTCGAGTTTGCCTTGGCGGGCTAGCTCGGTGAGGTCATGCCCATACTTTTCCAGAGAGCGATATTTGCTCTCTGCTTGGCGGTCAGTGACTCGGTGGCCGCCACGAATTTTCTGCAAAGCTTGATAGATTCTTTCTTGATTAATGCCGAACTCGCTTAGAATTGCAGCAGCTTCACCTCCGGTTTCACCAGCAATAGCAATAAGCAGGTGCTCAGTGCTAATAAACTCATCCTTAAGCCTATCGGCTTCACGAGCAGCATTTTCCAGAAGCTGCGAAATCCGCGGAGTAGCGTAAATTTGCGTTGCCTCATAAGTTACCTTGGGGAAACGGCTTAACGCTGCTTCTACTCGCCTCTTCAGCGCTTCAACATCCACTCCTAGCTGCTGTAGTATGTCGTTGGTTATCCCTTTTTCTTGCTCTAGCAAAGCTAGTAAGATGTGCTCTACGTCCCACTGGCTATGCCGATAATGACGAACTAGCTCCTGTGAAGCTGCCAAAACCTCTTGTGCTTGCTCAGTAAATCTCTCCGGTGTCATATTTCCTTTTTATTGTATATCAAATTTTATATTAATTTCCAAGTGGCTCAATTTTTAACCTCGCACCTCACCAATTCAATGAATTGCTTTAGAATCCTAGCTGTAGCTCCCCAAATAATGTGCCCTTCATATTCGTAGGCGTAACCAGGCCCGCTTTTATCCTCATTGGGGTAGTAATCCTGCCTAAAATTGGCTTCGCCCATTAGAGCCAATAAAGGAACTGAGAAAATTTCCTCCACTTCTTTGCGATCTAGCTTAAAGGGATAGGGATGAGATACCAAGGCAACAAAAGGCGAAATGATATAACCACTAGTAAGAGTGAGGTTATCATCAAGCTCTCCCAAAATCTCCACATCTTTAGCTTTTAAACCTATCTCTTCTTCGGCTTCCCTGAGGGCGGTTTGAAGGAGATTCAAGTCATGTGGCTCAGGGCTTCCACCAGGGAAGCAAACTTGGCCTTTATGGAAGTTTACCTCACTGCTTCTCTTGGTGAATAAGATATGAAGACTACCCTTATCATAAAACAGAGGCACAAGCACTGCTGAAGGGATTAATTTTTCGTCAATGATCCTCCTTTTCTTATATTCCTGGAGGATTTTTGCAATCCTTTCTTTCACGGTGGCATGATTATATCATCTTCGCTATATAAAGTTGCCAATAAGGCAGTTTATGGTCTATAGTTAAAGGTTATGGTAACGCGAGATTACTACGAAGTGCTAGGATTGCCGCGAAATGCTAGTGAGGAGGAAATTAAGAAAGCGTTTCGTAGACTGGCTTTCCAATATCATCCTGACCACAATAAGGACCCCGAGGCAGAGGATAAATTTAAGGAAATAAATGAGGCTTATCAAGTTCTTTCTGACCCTGAGAAAAGAAGAAGTTACGATCGCTATGGTCGAGTAGTTACTGAAGAGGGCTCCCCTGGCTTTGGTTTTGGTGGGCTGGGAGATATTTTTGAATCATTCTTTGATGCTTTTAGTGGAACTCCGTTTGGTAGGGCTACCGCACAGCGTACTCCCCAGAAAGGAGATAGTCTCCAAAGCCATCTTACCCTTTCCTTCGAGGAAGCAGCTTTGGGCTGCAATAAAGAAATTGAAATACAACATGTCGAGAATTGTCCCGTGTGTCATGGCATTGGTAGTCGGCCGGGAACAAATCCCCAAACTTGCCCTGAATGCCACGGAGCAGGGCAGGTAAGGAAAGTGCAGCAGAGTATTTTCGGACGCTTTAGCCATGTTATTACCTGTCCTCGTTGTGGTGGCAGCGGCATTGTGATAATCAATCCCTGTCCTCAATGTCATGGAAAGGGAAGGATAAAGGTAAAACGCAAGCTAATGGTTGATATTCCTGCTGGGGTGGATAATAGCCATCGAATCCGCCTCGATGGCGAGGGAGATGTTGGCTTATATGGAGGAGCCCCCGGCGATCTCTATATTAACATTTCAGTGAAGTCACACAATCTATTCCGCAGGAATGGAGTTGATATTCTTTACCAGTTACCCATTAATTTTGCTCAAGCTGCTTTAGGCGCTGAGGTAGAAGTGCCCTCTTTAAATGGGAATATAAATCTAAAAATACCACCAGGCACCCAAAATGGAAAGGTTCTTCGCCTCAAAGGCAGAGGCGTGCCGCATCTTAATAATGGAAGAAAGGGTGATATGCTTGTTGAAATACAGGTAGTCACTCCACAACACTTAGACGGAAAGCAAAAACATCTTCTTGAGGAGTTAGCCAAGGTATTGCCCAAGGCTAAATTATCTTGAGATACCTCCTGAAGTTTGATAGTAGCTTTTTGTTAGCTCCCTAAAATTAGTCAGTGCTTTGTTTACTGGTAAGTCCTTAAAGAGAATTTGATAAATAAGGTCGGTAAGGGGTAATTTTAGCTCCAGTGTTTCAGCTAGCTGATGAACAGCCATAGTAGTAGTAACCCCCTCAGCAATCTGGGATGTGGAAGCAAGTATTTCAGACAAAGAATGACCTTTAGCCAATTCATAACCAACATGATAATTGCGACTGAGGGGGCTGGCGCAAGTGGCTATTAAGTCACCCAAACCAGCTAAGCCATAAAAGGTATTAATCTTGGCTCCTAATCTTACCCCTAGGGAAACGAGCTCAGTCCACCCCAAAGCGATAAAGGCACTCTTAGCATTATCACCCAAACCTAGTCCGTCAACTATCCCTGCGCCTAAAGCTATGATGTTTTTTAGAGCTCCGCCTAATTCAACCCCAATGATATCATCGCTGGTAAATAAGAGGAATTTGGGCGACTCCATTAGCTCCCGTACTCTTTCAGCAATACCTATATCTTGAGCAGCTATTACTGAAGCAGCGGGTAGGCCTTGAGCAATTTCTTTAGCTAGATTAGGTCCAGAGAGAACGCAGATCTGCTGTCTCAAAGAAGGAGCAATCTCTTCCGCTAATACTTGAGACATCCTTTTGCCACTACTTACCTCCAATCCCTTGGCAGCGCTCACTAGTAACATCGAATTGGTTAAATAATTCTTAGTTTGGGTGACATTCTGCCTCAGTTTTTGAGAAGGAACTGCCAAGATTACCAGCTCTGCCCCGTCTAAGGCCTCTCCAATATCGCTGGTAGAAGGGCAACTGTGTGCCTTTTCGTTTAACCCTTCAGCTTCAGCCTGACTCCGCACCAAAAGCTTTACTGCTATCCCTTTGTTACTCAGTAGCGTGCCTAAGGTGTTACCCCAGGTAGTATTGCCTATGATAGCAGCTTTAGACATAGTTGGATGCTAATTTACTCTCTTGTCTTTTCACCACAACTGGCGTTCTGTGCCCTGTTGTAGGCGTTTTATGTTGTCATGATGCTGGTAGACAAGCAATGCTACAGCTACCAAGCCATAAGCTAGATAAATAGGGGGAAAATCATAAGCGATGGTCAAGGGTACCATTAAGCACAAAGCAGCTAGGGCTCCAAGTATAGAACCCATGGACATATATTGACTGCGCAATGCCGATATAGCTAGAACTTCGACACCAAATATACCTGCTGGAGGGAAAATAACGAACAATGTGCCAAAATAGGCGGTTACACCTCTACCACCTTTGAACTTAGCAAATACAGACCAGTTATGTCCTGCTACTGCTGCTAAGCCAGCTATAACTTGGGCTATCTGCCAGTGAATAGATATCCCACCAATAAGCAAAATGCTACTGCCCACGATTGCTTTAGCTAGTATGACTGCTCCAGCAGCTTTAGCTACATCTAGAACTATGGTTAAAATGCCGAACTTGGTCCCGACAGTCCGCATCACATTAGTACCGCCAGTCTTGCCACTACCATACTCCCTGACGTCAATGCCACTTGTGACTTTGCCCATTATCAGGCCGAAGGGGATGGAGCCAAGAAGATAAGCAACTATTACTACAATAACAAATTTAGCAATTATCATGTTTTTACCACCTCCATCTTTTTAGCACTTCTATGAGCAGCTTTAGTGAAAACTAGCTGCAAAGGAACACCATAAAAACCAAAGTCGTGGCGAAGTTTATTTTGCAAGTACCTCCGATAGGAAAAGTGAACTAGCCGTGAATCGTTAACTTGTAAAACAAAAGTTGAAGGACTAGATTCATCTTGGTAAGCTTGGATAATTCGCAACTTTCTGGAGCCGGTCCAAGGTGGAGGATGGCTGCTTACTGCTTGCTTAACTGCTGTGTCAACCGCTGACTGGGGTAGACGTTTTTGCCTTTCCTGCCATACCTCCAAGGCTTGAGATAAAGCTCTATCTACACCCTGCCCCAACCTGGCAGATATGTAAACAATAGGCACATAGGACATAAACCTGAGCCGCTGTTTCATATGCTGTTTGAATTCTTGTCTTTGCACTTGGGGAATGAGATCCCATTTGTTAATCACCAAAACTATGCCTTTGCCAACCTCCATAATATAGCCAGCAATATGCATATCCTGAGCAGTGATAAACTCAGTGGCATCAATTAGCAATAAGGCAACGTCACATCGGTTAATAGCTTGAAGAGCACGAAGCAAGCTATAATAGTCAACGCCAGCTTCCACATGCCCACGTCGCTTAATGCCAGCAGTGTCAATAAGTAACGCCTTCTTATTACCTATCCAAACTTCGGCGTCAAGAGCATCACGAGTTGTTCCTGGAGCCTCGTGAACAATAGCCCTCTCATCGCCTAGTAGTGCATTTAGCAATGTTGACTTGCCTACATTGGGTCGTCCCACAATGGCTAATTTAGCGCCTTCTGGCTCTACAAAGCTAATAAGTGGTAGAGGGAGAGAGACTAGCACAGCCTCCATCAGTTCATCTATTCCTCGATTGTGGTAAGCGCTAATGGCTATGGGTATGCCAATGCCTAGACGATAAAAATCAGCTAGATTTGCTTGTTTGGCAGAATCTACCTTGTTCACTGCTAGGATAGTAGGCTTGTTGGCGGCACGCAATACTTCAGCCATTTCTTCGTCAGCAGCAATGATTCCATCCTTAGCATCTACCAAGAAAATAATGACGTCTGCCTGGGTAATAGCTGCTTCTGCTTGTTGTTTAACTTTTTGCTCTAAAGTTGTGGGTGGCTTTATTTGCCAGCCACCGGTGTCAACCACAGTTAGTTCCTGTCCCTGCCATGAAGCAGAAGCAAAAACACGGTCTCGAGTAGTCTCTGGCAAATCACCCACTACAGCCATGCGTTTGCCCGCCAAGCGGTTAAGCAAGGTAGACTTGCCCACATTTGTTCTGCCCACAATGGCTATAATAGGTTTCATCATTTACTCAGCTACCTCTGAATTGGCTGGCATAAGAATTTTGACCAGCAACGCTTTTTGCAGATGAAGCCTGTTTTCTGCTTGGTCAAAGACCACTGATCTAGGGTCATCCAATAATCCAGCAGAAACCTCCTCACCGTGATGGGCTGGTAAGGGATGCATAAACAAAACATCTCCCTTCGCTAAGGATAATAACTTATTATCCACTTGATAGCCAGAAAAAGCAAGGTGCCGTCTCTCTGTTTCAGCTTCTTGACCCATGCTAGTCCATACATCAGTATACACTATATCGGCATCTTTGACCGCTTGATAAGGCTTGGCTAGTAGCTGAATTTGACTGCCACTAGAAGCAGCAAATCCCCTACCTTGTTTTAATATTTCCCTCCTAATTTCATAGCCTGGAGGGGAAGCGATATGGAAATTCATGCCGGTAAGCAAAGCAGCAAGCAGCAGGCTATTAGCTACATTGTTGCCATCGCCGACAAACGCTAAAGTTAAGCCAGAAAGCCTACCTTTCTTTTCATATATAGTAAGGAGGTCAGAAAGTGCCTGACATGGGTGTTCTAGGTCAGAGAGTGCATTAATCACAGGTACAGAAGCATGCTCAGCTAAAATGTGCAGGGTTTCTTGAGAAAAAGTGCGGGCAGCAATACAGTCAACGTAGCGACTGAGTACTCGGGCTACATCAGCCACTGGCTCCCTCTTACCTAAACCTACCTCCTCTGGAGAGAGATAGATAGCGTGCCCCCCTAACTGATGCATAGCTATATCAAAGCTAACTCTAGTCCGCAAGGAAGGCTTCTCAAATAGAAGAGCTAGTGTTTTCCCTGAGAGGAGAAGTGGCATATTCTCCCGCTTCATAATCAAAGCTTGCTCTATGAGTTGTTCAATTTCCTCACGGCTAAGATCGGATACTGAAAACAAATCTCTCTTCATTGTAACCTTTGTACTCGGAACCTTTGGTAGGCAGCTTTAGTTTTAGTATATCATGCCCCTCAGTGAGTAGTATAATGATTAAAATGCTAGAAAAGGAAAAAGGGTTACTGTTGCTCTTTGACGGCAATGCTCTGGTGCATCGCGCCTTTCATGCTCTGCCTCCCCTAACGGTGTCCAAAACGGGGGAGATGGTAAACGCTGTTTATGGCTTTGTCAATACTCTGCTTAAAGTTCTTGCTGAGTTCAAGCCAACTTATTGGGCTGTTGCCTTCGACCGCCCTGCTCCAACTTTCAGACATGAGAAATTTGAAGAGTATAAAGCACAGCGTCCTGCCATACCCGAGGAGTTGAAAGGTCAGATAAGGCGAGTCCATCAACTAGTGGAGACCTTCCATATTCCCATTTTTGAAATTGATGGCTTTGAAGCCGATGATGTTTTAGGTACTTTAAGCACGCAGGCTAATGAGCAAGGCATTGAGACTATTATCGTTACGGGCGACAATGACTTGCTCCAGGTGGTGTTGCCCCGGGTAAAAGCTCTGGCCCCAAAGCGAACCTTTAACGATACTGCGCTCTACGATGAGAGAGCGGTGGAGCAAAAATATGGTATAAAACCCGAACAAGTCCCAGACTTCAAGGCGTTGGTTGGTGACCCTTCGGATAATATCCCAGGTGTGCCAGGCATTGGCGAAAAAACAGCTACAAAATTAATTCAGCAATTTGGTAGCCTTGAGGGGATCTATGCACATATTGAAGATATAGCTCCGAGTAAACTGCAAACAGCGCTGCGCCAATATCAATCCCGAGCTTTTCAAAGTAGAGAATTAGTCACTATAGTTAAAGATGTTCCTGTCAGCTTAAATCTGGAAACTTGCCAGGTGAGTGGTTACGACCGAAACGAAGTGGTAAGGCTTTTCCATGAGCTTGAGTTTATAAACTTACTTCCCAGATTGCCACAGGAGATAGCCAAGACAGGTGCTGTGATAGAAAGCAACGCCTTGCCCAAGGTAGCTAATCAAATAGTGAACACTGAGGTGGGCCTGAATGAGCTTATAAATCAATTACAAGCAGCACAAGATATTGTCATTGAGTTTGAAACCACAGGCAGGGAGGCTATAACAGCGGAGTTAGTGGGAATAGCAATATCACCAGCTCTAGGAAAAGCATTTTATGTGCCTTTGGGACACCATGGCTTAAACCAACCTGCGCAATTACCACTAACTCAAATTATAGCCAGGCTAAGGCCAATCTTAGGAAGTATAGATATAGGCAAGATTTCTTATAACGGCAAACATGCTATGAGTGTGTTAGCTAGTTATGGAGTGGAGCTAGAAAATCTGGATTTCGACACCATGATTGCTGCTTACCTCCTGGGTGAGAAAAACCTGAGTCTTAAAGCACTTGCTTTCACTAAATTGGGCATTGAAATACCTTCTCTTAGTGATTTGATTGGCATGGGGAGGAAACAAGCCCCTTTAGCCATGCTGGAGGTAAAACAAGTTGCCGACTATGCTTGCACTAATGTGGATATCGCTTGGAGTTTAAAGAAGGGATTAGAGAGTGAACTACGCCAGCAGGGATTGTGGAAACTTTTTAGTGAAGTGGAGATGCCTTTAGTTCCAGTTCTAGTGGCTATGGAGAGGAACGGAGTCGCCCTAGACACTGACTTACTCCGGAAGATGTCTCTTGAGCTAGGTAAGGAAATGCTAAAACTGCAAGCGGAAATTTACAGTAGCGTGGGACATCAATTTAATATCAATTCACACCAGCAATTAGGCAGGGTGCTTTTTGAGGAACTTAGGTTGCCTCAATCTCGCAGGACGAGGGGTGGCTATTCCACTGAAGCTTCGGTTATGGAGGCATTGAGGGGCATTCACCCTGTAATCGAGCTTGTATTGGAATATCGCCAGCTTAGTAAGTTCAAATCAACATATGTTGATGCTCTGCCAGCACTTATTAACCGTAAAACGGGAAGATTGCATACCAAATTTAACCAGGCGGGCACTGTTACCGGGCGACTTTCCTCCAGTGAGCCAAATTTGCAAAATATTCCTGTGAGAGGAGAAATAGGGCAGAAAATAAGGCAGGCCTTCATAGCTTCGCCAGGGTCATATCTTTTAAGTGCTGATTATTCCCAGATTGACCTTAGAGCCTTAGCTCATCTTTCTCATGACCCTGATCTCATTGCTGCCTTTGCCAGCGATGAGGATATTCATACCATGACTGCTTGTAAAATTTTCGGTGTTCCTGAGGCTGATGTTACCCCTGAGATGCGCCGAAATGCCAAAACGGTTAACTTTGGCGTCATTTATGGTATGAGCGATTATGGCCTGGAGCAAGCCACTAATCTTAATCGAGAGGAAGCTGCCCAATTTATTAGCTTGTATTTCGAGAAATACCCTAAGGTGAAGGAGTATATTGAAGCAACCAAAGAGCAGGCTAGAAAGCTGGGCTATGTGCAGACAGTGATGGGCAGACGGAGGTCCATACCGGAAATCAATTCTTCCAACCGGCAAGTAAGGGAGGCTGCGGAAAGGATGGCCATAAATGCTCCAGTGCAGGGCACTTCTGCCGATATTATTAAGGTTGCCATGATCAATCTGCATCGAGAAATGGAGAGGCGCAACCTTAAGAGCAAGATGCTTTTGCAAATTCACGATGAATTGCTTTTCGAAGTGCCTGAGGAGGAAGTGGAGGAAATGAAATCTTTGGCTAACGAGCTAATGTCCCAAGCCATAAAGCTTTGTGTGCCCTTGAAAATAGACACAAAGCTGGGCAAGAACTGGGGCGAGATGGCATAGATTGGGAAATAGCACTGGGTAAATCCTCTGATATCCTCACAGTCCTGTATAAAGGACATGGCTCTGTCTCCCATTTTTTTGAAACTATCTGGCTAAAGCGTACGACATTCTCTTACCCAACAACATACTATATTCTTTTAGTCAATGGCTCCAGTAATCCAGTTCTCTATTTCACTATCACACCGGTGGACAGACCCCAGCCTCTTTTTTTCCTGGCT
>Ga0209121_10004899_pt1 | contig 12344 bp, 12 predicted proteins | sample Cruoilmetagenom3_FD_187292 | JGI IMG/M metagenome (GOLD analysis project Ga0209121, IMG submission 187292) | Oil polluted marine microbial communities from Coal Oil Point, Santa Barbara, California, USA - Sample 3 (SPAdes) (version 2) | ecosystem: Environmental > Aquatic > Marine > Oil seeps ... | reverse complement strand
GTAACTATCAGGTTTATTTATGAAAGGAATAAGTCAGTTGGCAAGAAAATGAGGAACTTATCACTTTGGAATCATCAATTGTTTGGCACGTTATATATTTCCAACACAAATAGAAACGAGCTGAATTTTATAAATTTAAAGACTCATTAACAGGATCGTCTGCACAGCATTAATATGATGAATATGTTAGCTAAATAATGCTTAAATTATCAATTCAAACAAGAGATTTACTGGGAAGGTAAATGGAGCGGGCAATAAAAAGCCCAAAGTAAACAAAGTCACTTTGGGCTCAAATTCTCAAGCGAGTTATTTTAGTTCACTCTATGGGCGAGTTACAAAACCTACCGCTTCGTATGCTTTTTTCAGTGTTACTGCAGCACGCTCAGAGGCTTTTTCAGCACCCGCTTTCATTACTGCATCCATGTAGGCACGATCAGCACGGATACGGTGATATTCAGATTGAATCGGCTCAAGCATCTCAACCAATGCTGCGCCTACATCTTTCTTGAATGGACCGTACATTTCAACGCCTTGATATTGCGCTTCGATCTCTTCAAACGTTTTACCCGTCGCCGCAGAGTACAGACCCATTAGGTTAGAGATACCCGCTTTGTTTTCCCAATCGTGAGCAATACGTGGTGGCGTTTCTGCATCGGTTTGCGCTTTGTTGATCTTCTTGATGATCGACTTAGGCTCTTCTAGCAGAGTAATTACGTTCTTACGGTTGTCATCCGACTTAGACATTTTCTTAGTCGCATCTTGCAGGCTCATAACACGTGCATTCACTGTTGGAATGTAAGGTTCTGGTACTTGGAAGATTGGCGTTTCAGGGCCGTAGATGTTGTTGAAACGAGTTGCGATATCACGCGCTAGCTCTAGGTGTTGTTTCTGGTCGCTACCTACCGGCACCTGGTGAGCACCGTAAAGCAGGATGTCTGCAGCCATCAGAACTGGGTAGTCGTATAGGCCTACGTTTACATCATTTGAGTGACGTGCAGACTTATCTTTGAACTGAGTCATACGGCTCAGTTCACCCATTTGTGTGTAACAGTTAAGAAGCCAACCAAGTTGAGCATGCTCTGGTACGTGTGACTGAACAAATAGCGTGCTCTTCTTTGGATCAACACCGACAGCAAGACAGATTGCTAATGCGTCTAGAGTCGCTTCATGCAGTGCTTTCGGATCTTGGCGAACCGTAATTGCGTGAAGGTCTACAACACAGTATTGGCAATCGTAATCATCTTGCATCTGTTGCCATTGACGTAGAGCACCCAAGTAGTTACCGATACTTAGTTCACCAGATGGTTGAACACCACTCAATACGATGGGCTTGCTCATGGTTTTAATTCCTTTGCTTGTTCGCTAAGCTCGTTAACTTAGTTTCTTAACGTAGTATCTGAAAAACTTAGCTTCTTAACTTTAAAATAGAAAAGCCGCACAGCTCTTCTGTACGGCTCATCCAGTGTACTCATTGATAAGTATTTTGCTAGTAGGTTAGCTAACTTTTGTCCGCTTTATGCTGAAACTAGAACGACATCTAGTAATTGCGCAATGTTGTCTGCGACATAGTCAGGGTTCGATGCTGAAATTGGCTCACCGTGGTTATAGCCGTAAGTCAGACCAAACGAGTGGCAGCCTGCATTCTTAGCGGCTTTGATGTCGTTGCTTGAATCACCAACCATCAGCATCTCTTCAGCCTTCACATTGTGCTTTTCTAGCAACCAGTTCAGCGCCACTGGGTTCGGCTTTTTCTCTGGGAAAGAGTCGCCTCCCAACACATCAACAAAGTACTTACCGATACCGTGCTGCGCCAGAACGTCTGGTACAAATTTCGAGGGCTTGTTGGTGACAAGCGCCATCGTGAAGCCCGCTTTGTCTAGCTCAGCGAGTGTCTCTTTAACCGATGGGTAAAGGTGGCTCAGCTTATGACCACCCTGCTCGTAGAAATCATCAAACAGGATACGTGCTTTCTTTAGCAGCTCAGGCTCTAGGCTTGGATCAACCGTCAGGTTGCGGCTGAGTGAACGTCCGATAAGAACGTCAGCACCATTACCCACATAGTCGCGAACTTGCTCTTCGCTTACTGAAGGGAAACCCAGCTCCCGACAAGCTTGGTCAGCCGCGACAGCCAAATCCGGTACGCTGTCTAACAAGGTTCCATCCAAATCAAAGGCGATCAGTTTTATTGAGCTTAATGACATCTTACTTTCCTATTTATTATGTTCGTCTTACAGGTTGAGCTACAAGACGTAAAAAAGGGGCTAATTAGCCCCTTATTCTAAATTTTTAGTTTGGGTCAACAGACCCTAGTTCTACTTTTATGCGTTAACTTTTGCAAGCTCTGCTCGCATCTCATCAATCACTTCTTTGTAATCCGGTTGATTGAAGATTGCTGAGCCAGCAACGAACATATCAGCGCCCGCTTCTGCAATTTCACGGATGTTATCCACTTTCACGCCACCATCAATCTCAAGGCGAATATCGCGGCCTGACTCATCAATGAGTTTACGAACAGCACGCAGCTTATCAAGAGTGTGTGGAATGAAAGATTGACCGCCAAAGCCAGGGTTCACAGACATCAGTAGAATCATGTCTACTTTGTCCAGGATGTAATCTAAGCAAGACAACGGTGTTGCCGGGTTTGGAACAACACCTGCTTTACAGCCGTGTTCTTTGATCAGCTGTAGAGTACGATCTATGTGCTCTGATGCTTCAACGTGGAAGGTAATCATTGATGCGCCAGCTTTAGCGAACTCAGGTACGATGCTGTCTACTGGCTTCACCATTAGGTGAACATCGATAGGAGCAGTAATACCGTAGTCACGCAGTGCTTTACAAATAGGCGCGCCAAAAGTCAGGTTAGGTACGTAGTGGTTATCCATCACATCAAAGTGCACAACGTCGGCACCGGCTGCGAGTACTTTTTCTACGTCTTCACCAAGACGAGCAAAATCTGCAGACAAAATAGATGGAGCGATTAGAAAATCTTTCATACCTGACCTCTTAAGAGTGAGTAAAATGCGGGCGTCACTGCCTCTATGGCTGGTTCACAAAAGAAACACAGACACACAAGCTATTTAGGGCGTAATTCTACCTAAGCACCTAAGCAGATCCTAGCAGTTCGAAAGATTAGTTTAAGAAAGTATCCGTTGGTCACTCAATTTAATGAGTTTGGCGGTTATTCTGACCAGTACTATTCCGCAGATGCGTGTTGCTGGTTTTTCTCTTTATGGAAAAGCGCCAGTAGCTCATCAACTTTATTACGCCCCGCGCCATTACGGCTGATAGTGCGTTTCACCTTAACCACGTTCAACTCCGCCCCGTGATATAAGCGACGTGTTAACGTCGTATCGTGGTTAGATATCAAAACGGGAATACCGCGCTCCATTGCTGCTCTTTCAGCAACGTCAGCCAAGGCCGCTTGATCATCTAAGCTGAAGCCATTACCTGCATAAGAGGTAAAGTTAGCCGTGTTCGACAACGGTGCGTATGGGGGATCACAATAAACCACGCAGCCTTTACGGGCGCGGCTAAAGGTTTCATGGTATCCCTCACAGACGAAAGTGGCTTTTTTCGCTTTCTCAGCAAAAAACTCCAGCTCGGCTTCTGGGAAGTAAGGTTTTTTGTAAGAACCGAACGGAACGTTAAAGCCGCCCTTCTTGTTGTAACGACACAAGCCATTGAAGCCAAATCGGTTCATATACAAGAAAGCAAGCGAGCGATACATGATGTTATCTGTACCGTTGAACTGAGCTCGAATATCTAGAAAGACTTCTTTGCGGTTGTTCTCAGGGCAGAACCAACGCTTTGCTTCAGTGATGTACGTTTCAGGGTCGGTTTTCAGTAGGTTATATAGGTTGATAAGGTCGGGATTGATATCGGCTAGTAGGTACTGCTCAAAATCAGTGTTCAAAAATACTGAACCAGCACCGACAAACGGTTCTACCAATTTACGAGCAGGTGGCAGGTGACGTTGGATGTCTTCAACTAGGCCATATTTACCACCAGCCCATTTTAGAAAGGCACGCTGCTTTTTCATTTACTGCTCTATCTATCAACTCAAAAATAAGGCTGCGGAATGTAACATATTTTGAGGCTAAGCTCAGGGTTATTTCGCACGTTCTATCTCTCGATGCACTTGATTCATCGATTTTGCCCAAGGTTCCAACTGTTGAAGTGGTTTTGATAATGCACTTACCGCGTCCCGAGCTACTTGAATCGTTGGATAATCTTGATAAGTAATAATAAACCACTTGGTGTCATTACGAAGTGTTGGATAGATACGAACCTTGTCTTCGACTTCATATTCTTCAATAAAAGACTGAACGTCTTCTAATGACGTCATGGCACTCAACTGCAGAGTATAAGCTCGTGGTGAGATAGCTTGTAACTCTTCGCGAGCAAATGAGAAAGTGATCTTTTTCGTCGGAGGATTTGAATTTGTTAGGTCTAACTCTTCATCGATCGAAGGCTGTGACTCTACCTTTTCTGATTCTGGCTGTGGACTAACCGGGTCACCTGTGTTTTCTTCAACAACAGCATCAATCACACTGGTATCGGCACTCTCCGGTTTATCGTCAAGTAGAGCATCAACCACATCAGAGGTAATCACGACACGTTGCTGATCTTGCTCCACCTCTCCAACACTAGCGGTATCTTCAACAACGGTTGGTGGCAGAGATGAACTATCATCATCAGCACCTTGGTAGCTCATGTCAGTTTCGGCTTCAGCACTTAGCGCTCCGTCGACTCCAACCTGTTCGGAACTACTTTCCACTTCAAAGGTTGGGATAGCTGTCTGTTCAATGGGAGCAATAAGAGATTGCGCTTTATCGTCAGGGGTTGGTTGACTGAACATCCACCAATAACCACCACCAATTAAAACCAACATCAAGGCCACCACTATTGCAATGTTAATGGGCGAGCCAATAATTGAGCGAATAATAATCCTTTTTTCCACTTTCAATTCTCCTAAAGCCATTAACTCACCGGGCAGAGGTTGTGCTTTATTAAACGCACGTCGCACGCGAGTTTCAGACTCATCATCTACATATCGAATCACCAGAGATTCAAAGAAATGTTCAGCCTCTGATTGTGAAAGGTCATCGATCTCGAGATCGATAGGCTTGTGTTGCTGACCGTAACTCAGACGTGTTAATAACGTATCTAAGTGGCCACTTTCCGAAAAGAGAACGATATTGATCGTCCATTGAGGGTTTGATTGAGCCTCAAGTACCAACATCCATAATTCGGATACTAATAGCTCTGAGAGTCGGTGGGCATCATCAACAACAATAACCACGTTGCACGAGTCTCCGTCAAGTAACCTAGTAAGGCTATCTGACAAGGAATCATGTTGGTTAAACAGTGGATCAGAAACAATTTGGCTAAGAATAAGCGCTCGATGTTGTTGATCATCTTGGCTCGGATGGCAAAGCAGTAAACACTGATTTTTTTCTGTGGACCACGCTTCAAGATAACGCTGAGCTAACCAAGAACGGCCAGAGCCAGCTTTACCAGCTACCGTCACAAGGTTTGAACCAAAGTTCGTCAAAAGTTGTAAGCGTTCTAGTAGCTCAACTTGAGACTCTAACTCCAATACTCTTAATTCATGAGCCAAACTCATTGGGGATCCCTACTGAATAAGACCGATCAGTAAAACGCTTCAGTTGCCTAGGGTTTAGCTAGGCAACCTCACAACCAAATTTAAAGAGTACGGCAGAAATCAATCGCTTGTTTAATGATGTCCTGAGGCACATCAGCAACCACTTCAGCAGTACCAATACTTGTTGGCAATACCAGACGTAACTGACCAGACAGCACTTTTTTATCTCGCATCATATGCTTCATAAAGTCTTCAAAAGACATGCTTTCTGGCGTATGGATTGGCAGTTTCGCATTCTTGAGTATAGAAATAATTCGCTCAAGTTGCTGCTGAGAAATCAGCCCCTGTAATTGAGCAGTTTTCGCTGCCATTACAGTACCTGAAGACACAGCTTCACCATGTAGCCAATTACCATAGCCTAGTTCAGCTTCGATCGCATGACCAAATGTATGACCTAGGTTCAATAACGCTCTGATTCCTGACTCTTTTTCATCGATAGCAACCACTTCAGCTTTAATTGCACAACAACGAGCAATAGCAGTGATCAGTGCTTGTTCATCAAGTTGATAAAGTTTCTCTAGATTCAGTTCCAACCAATCAAAGAAAGCTTCATCATAAATGATGCCGTATTTAATGACCTCAGCAATACCCGCTGCAAATTCACGCTCAGGAAGTGTGGCTAAACAGTTAGTATCGATGATGACAGATTTTGGTTGGTAAAAAGCGCCGATCATGTTCTTACCAAGAGGATGGTTCACTGCAGTTTTACCGCCTACAGAAGAATCCACTTGAGAAAGAAGTGTCGTCGGGATTTGAATGAAATCAATACCGCGTTGGTAACAAGAAGCAGCAAAACCGACCAAATCACCGATAACACCACCACCCAAAGCAATTACCACCACATCACGGCTGTAATTTCCTTCAAGCATGTAGCTCATCACTGAATTGAATGTTTCAAGGGTTTTATACTGCTCGCCGTCTGGCAACTCTAAAAGAGAAGTCTGACAACCAACTTGATCCAATAACGATAAAATTTTATCAGCATAAAGGGGCGCTACTGTTACATTACTGATAACAACAACTTTCTGTTTGCCTGATAAAAAAGAAAGGTACGCCGGGTCTTCAAATAACCCGGCGCCAATAGAGATAGGGTAGCTACGCTCAGCTAGATTGACCGTAATCCGTTCCATGGGTTTGCTCTCCGAAAAATGAACTTAACGTTCTTCTAGCATTTTTACGATCTGGTTGGCTACCACTTTTGCACTTTGGTCGTCAGTACGAACTGTGTAGTCCGCCACTTCTTCGTATAGTGCGTTGCGAGATACAGCTAGATCTTCTAGCACATCACGCGGGTTGTCTGTTTGAAGTAGAGGGCGTTTCTTGTCGCGGTTAGTGCGAGCAAGTTGCTTTTCAATTGTTGTCTCTAGGTATACAACAATGCCTCGTGCAGATAGACGGTTACGGTTTTCTTTGCTCAGCACTGAACCACCACCTGTCGCAAGAACAATACCTTGTTCTTCTGTCAGATCGTTGATTACAGATTCTTCGCGCTTACGGAAACCATCTTCGCCCTCAACATCAAAAACCCATGCGATGTCTGCGCCAGTGCGCTCTTCGATCACAGTGTCGGAGTCTAAAAACTCCATATGAAGTTGGGAAGCTAGGTGTCTACCAATTGTACTTTTGCCGGCGCCCATTGGGCCAACAAGAAAAATATTGCGTTTCTCAGCCATGTTTTTAGCAGTAATTTACAACGTTAATTCAATGACATCGCCACAAGGTAGGTCAGTACAAGTACTGAAATTAAAAGGCCCGTGGCACCGATTCCTCACAGATAATTCGTGATAAGACCCGAAATTATCAAGGTTAGGTGCCACTAATGCAACTTTATTTTTAATCTAATTGTTCATTACTGAATCACAACTTTAGGTGTAACAAAAATAAGCAGTTCACTTTTGCCTACATTTTCATAGCTGCGACGGAACAATGCGCCTAAAACTGGCAGGTCGCCCAACAGCGGAACTTTGTCGACAGTACTGCTGACACTATGTTGAAAAATCCCGCCAAGTACGACTGTTTCACCATTATTAACAAGCACTTGCGTTCCTATTCGTTGAGTATCAATGGCCACTGCTTCGCCCGTTCCTGTTTTCACTACCTGCCCAGGTCTATCTTGAGTCACACTCAAGTCCAACACTAAGCGGTTATCTGGCGTGATCTGCGGTGTCACCTTCAAACTTAATACCGCTTTCTTAAATGCGACCGACGTTGCACCACTTGAAGAGGACTCCAAATAAGGAATTTCCGTACCTTGCTCAATATAAGCCGGTTTTTTATTGGTGGTGATTAAGCGTGGGCTCGAAATTATTTCGGCTTTAGATTCTTGTTGTAGCGCTGATAATTCAAGATCGAGCAGCGTATCCGAACCCAACTTAGCAACCTGAAACGCAATACTCGATGCGTTCGGCGATGTTGCCCCTAAATTGACGTTGAGATAATCATCAATCGCACTATTCCCACCATTATCGTCATACGGCGTAATTTGCGATGGGTGGTTGCCTTCAATTGAACCGCCAACGGTGAAGCTTCCGTTGTTTGAGGAAACGCCCCAGCGCACACCAAGCTCATCCAGGTTACCCTCGGTGACAGTTACGATGCGCGCCTCTATCTGAACTTGCTTCACCGGAATATCTAGCGATTCAATGATGCCTCGGATCACCGCAATGTTTTCTTCCAACTCACGAATGAGCATTGAGTTGGTTCGTTCATCAATGGTAATTGAACCTCGATCAGACAACATACTCACCGCACCTTCACCGCCAATCATGTCGGCAATGTCGGTCGCTTTAGCAAAGTTGATTTTGATGATTTCAGATTTGAGTTCACCCAACTCCTCTTCTAAACGCGATTTCTCGAGCGCTTGCTGCTCTCGAAGATCGAGTTCCGCTTTCGGTGCGACCAAGATAACGTTGCCATCAACACGTTTATCTAAGCCTTTAACTTGCAAGATAATATCGAGAACTTGCTGCCAAGGTACGCCATCTAAACGTAAAGTTAGGTTACCTGCCACCGAATCAGATACGACTAGATTGAAATCATTGTAATCGGCAATCAGCTGCAAGACATTTCGTACCGGGATATCTTGGAAGTTAATCGATATCAGTTTGCCCTCTTTTTCTAAGATACTTTTCTCAATCGCAGCTTCATCGATCTTAGGCTGACTCACAACAACCTCAATAAAACGTCCTTTGAGGTTGTACTCATATTGGTAGTCATTGGAGATGTTTGCCAACAGCCGAGTGCTCGGCAACTCCCTAAAGACTTCAATCCCCTCAACTAAAGTCGCAAAGTCCTTTACGTCCAGTAGGTACAGTTTATCGTCGTCAACCTGAGTATTGATCAGTTCAATACTCAACCCTTCTTGCACTCGCTGAACATCGACAACCGCAGTAGTCGTTGCCAGTTCAATAATGATGACCGCTTCTTTGTCCTTGTTGACCCTGAAATCAATATTCTCCAGCTTGTTGGAGGTCTCTGCATGACTCATCACCGTAAAAAACAACACCACCGACAACACAATGCCTTGCAGCCCTCTGTTCATTGTCTCACTTATTCCTTTAATCATAGTTACATCTCATATCCACATCATGTGACATTGGTTTACTTCAGAGCCAGCCTAACGTTGCGCTTGTGCCAACAACCTAAGCCATCTGGAAGAGTTTCATTAATCAGAACGTACTGGCTTGTTACCTTGGTAACTCGACCATTGTTTAAGCCGATGAACTGACCTTTCTTAACATTCACAACGTTACCTATAGGCGTCTGCACAAGGCCAAATACACTTGAGTCACTTCCCATTACACCTTTTAAACGCAACTGATTTAGCGGGTACTTTTCTAATTTTCCATTACGAGCACGAGTACTGGGCTGCCAACAGTTTTTTTTAACCAGAGGTTGATTCTGCACAATAGCTTCCTGAGGAAGTTCAAAAGGAGGACGAAAAGCTCGGCGTTGATAAGTGGCAGCAGCAAACTCAGAGGCAGGAACAAGCTGTTCCACCTCTTTCCTCGCCTTGGCCTCAACTTGCACAACAAAGTCTTCTAACGAATCCTCATTTGCTTTGCAGCCCGACAATAAAAGTAATAACAAGATCGAATAAAGCGCGTTACTGGGTTTCATCATTCACCTCCGACTTAAACTGGTAGGTATAAGCGCGAACCCTAAAGTGCAGCGTGCTACTTTCTTGACTGACTCGCTGCCAGTTCACATCATCAAAGCTAATAATTCGTGGCAGCTTAGCGATGGCCGCCGAGAAATCACCAATCTCATGGTAGTCACCCGTCAACTCGATATTGAGAGGTAACCGATACAGAAACGCTTTGTTTTGCTTCTGCCCCCAATCAATCCGTGTAAACGTCAGCTTGTTATCCAAGCCAAGTTCATTCACTGAGGCCAACATGCTGGCCAGCTCCTTTTGAACCGGTAGTTGCTCTAACAAGTAGTCGTAACGGCTAGTTAATTCATCTAACTGACTCTGCAACTTAGGCAAGGCTGCAACCTTATTGGCCTTTATTCTCAAGGTCGCTTTTAAGGTTTGCTCTTGTTGTTTCATTTTCTGTAGCTCATCGTCCAAAGGCAGAATATAGAGCCAAGTCCCTAATCCTTGGATAAGCACCATCAACAACAGAATCACCAGTAATTGAGGCAGTAACGGCCATTCGGTGATTTCATCAACATCAAGATCTTGCAAGCTCATCCTATTTTGCCAACTAATCCTATTTTGAAGGTTAGCCATGATTCGCCCCCTTCTCTTTTATGTTCGCAGTTGTGCCCTCTGCGGTTGTGTTTTCTAAAGAAACAGGGCTAAACACAAAAGAGACCTTGAAGCTCTGAAACTCTTTATTGAAGCGCTTACGGTTATGAACAATAGAGTGCATCTCAACTTCTTTAAGAGAGTCAGAACGTTCTAGGTTGTCCAACATGGTGGCTAGACGAGCGGTGCTGTCGCTGATGCCCGACATTTCAATCTCCTGACCATTCATCTTTATCTTGTCGACATACACGCCCTCAGGAATCAGCTCCGGCATCAGGTTCATAAAGTCGGTGGTTTTATTGCGCCCGAACTGTAAAGACTCCACGACAGCAAGTCGTGTAAGGATGGCTTTGTGCTCTTGCTCTGCGACTTTTAATGACTGGATTTGTCGGTCGAGCACTGCGATGTACTTATCGAGATAACTGAGGCGCGCTTGCTGCTTGGCTTGTTGGTCATGAAAATAGTGTCCCACCGCCCATTGCCCGGCAAGCGCAATGATGACGCCAAGAATGACCAGATGAATGAAACGCTTTTTATGCTGAGCGCGAATCTCATCACGCCACGACAACAGGTTAATTTGATGCAACATGCTTTTCTCCCTGCCACTTGAGTCCACTCATCGCCATGCCTGCTGCAATACCAAAATGTTGCCAATCCATGGGTAATCGACGTTTTTTCGCGACCTTATTCTCAAACAAAGATAGGGGGTTCAAAGACTCACAACTTAACTGAAAATGTCGCTCTAACTCTTCAACGACCATCGGCATACTTGCTCCTTCGCCCATTAGCCAAATTCCTGAGATAGGTTGAAGCGCATTGACCGATGAATAGAGCTGTAACTGACGCTTGAGTTTTTCAATCAAATTGACAATAAACTTATGCTTCTCCTCAACGTTACTAAACCCACCCTCCATATCCATCGAGTTACCCGTACTGCAAAGATCTTGAATGCCAAAGGCAATATCTTTATAAAATGGCGCTGAACCTTGGGGAATAATGCCTAATGAAGTTTGATCAACGCCAACATCCACCAACAGCCAATTCTTTTTTTCTGGATACAAATGCGAAGCCAATTGCCAAATGTTGAGTAAACCATGGGCCTGAGTGTCGACAACGATGGGCTTAAACCCTGCTTTCGTTAGCGCGTCAGCTCGGCTATCAACCACCTCTTTACGAGTCGCATACACTTGATAGCTGCTTGTTGATCCTTTACCAAATCGTTTGTCTTCTAGCTTTACAAAATCTAAACTCAGCTCCTCGATAGGAAAGGGAGATTGATGAGCAAAGGTTTGATAGATCGAGAACTCCTTTTCTCTATCTTCTAATTCGCTCTCTATTTGCAGTACTTTGCTGATCACCGTGTTATCCGGTACCGAAATAGCGACGTTGCGGCTTCCAAAAGGCAGCCCTTTCCTAAGTTCTTTGAGTTTCTTAACAGTTTTCTGATACTCCAAAGTATGGTTAGCTGTAAAAATGTCGTCCGAAATCGGCAGCTCTTTGTATCCCACCAGGGCATACGACTCCCCAACGGGTTTTAGTACCACGGCTTTGATGCTGTGGTGATTTATATCTATACCTGTAATTAATGATGAACCCATGTGACCTAGCTCCTGAAGTGCCAAGCATTTCGTTGATTATCTAGGGGTTGTGATTATTAGTTAAATAAGCGTTAATAAACGAAAGCTAAGTTTTTAACCTAGAGTACAAGGGTTTGCTGCTTATCAGCCTTAACTAATCAGGGATTATCCGGTGAAGTTCATAAAGCGATTATTCATATTTACATTGGTTTGCATGATTCTTGGAGTCAGTACAATTTTCGGGTTTTATTATTACGTAAAACCAGAGTTGCCTGATGTTGCCACTTTGCGTGACGTAGAACTCCAAACGCCAATGCAAGTCTTCAGTCAAGACGGTAAATTGATCTCT
>Ga0209121_10004898_pt1 | contig 12345 bp, 11 predicted proteins | sample Cruoilmetagenom3_FD_187292 | JGI IMG/M metagenome (GOLD analysis project Ga0209121, IMG submission 187292) | Oil polluted marine microbial communities from Coal Oil Point, Santa Barbara, California, USA - Sample 3 (SPAdes) (version 2) | ecosystem: Environmental > Aquatic > Marine > Oil seeps ... | reverse complement strand
TTAAGCTTCATATATAGATAATATATCAAAAAAATGATATATCTACGAATATTTTGTATTGACATAAATATGATAAAACACTAAACTTCTATTATTAATCTGCCTGAAATGGATATTCAGGCTTTTGTAGAATTAAGCTTAGTTTTGTTAATAAATGTCTTCTCCTGATCAGAATGAAATTAAAAAGAGTTGGAGTCAGGACCCAGCAGTTATTCCATCAAATGGTTTCTTTGATAGTTCTAAAGGTCCAAATCCAGAAATGGATAAGTTCCAAGCTATACTTATCGATGAATCACAAGAGAAGACACAACCTATTCAAGTAAATCCCTCTCTAGAAGAGACTCAACCTATTAGAGTGACTAGTCAAAAATATGAGACTTCTCAAGAAAGCTCTCCTTTGCCACCGGAAGAGTTGCAAAAAGCTATCCAAAAGGAACAAGACCGCTTTAGAAAAAATAATGAAACTGAAACTGACAATAATCCTAAAAAGAAAGAAGTTGATAAAGTTAAAGAAAGAAATGCTGGGGGTATTGGCAAATATTCCAAACCGACTGGAGAATATCTAAAATTCTTAAAACCACAAGAATTCCTAGCTAGAATTGGAAAATTAGAAGAAGATAGAAGACTCCTTTGGAATGAGATGACTCAACTAAGAGAACAAAGAGATAGAAGAAATAATGAGCAAATGAAAATTATTCAAAGTTTAAGTGATACTATAAAGAAACAAAACGATATTATTGAAAGACAAAGTAGACTTTTAGATAAACAGAATGATTCCTTATCAAAAATGATGACTACTCTTGAAATATTAAATGACAGAGTTTCTAATCTGGAAGGGAATAAGGAAATTGAAAATAGTAAAGAAATAGAAACACCAGAGATAGCACAAGAGACATTAAAGAATGCCAAGCAAGAGAGTGATGAGAGAACAGTACCAATAATAGAAGATTTCCGTGACAAAGAAGCGCAAGAAGCAGCAAATGCGTGGCAATATGAATTCTCTGCACAAGAAGAGAATAACGAAGATTCTAGCGGATCGCAGATAAATAAATATGGTGAGATAGTTCGTGAGCCCAAGAGCCAAGATGCAGAAACACCAGTAACAAATGAACCAGAAAAAATAGAAACAGAGAGTAAACCTGAAACCTATTCCGAAAAACAGAAAGAAATTATTTCCGTTATCGCTAAGATAACAAGCCTACAGACTGGCATAGAAATATCAGTAGCAGACTCAGTAATCAATGTAACCTTCAATCAAGAACCCAAACAAGAAGTTCCTCAACGAATATCTCAACTAACAAACCTAACAGTAAGGATGATATTTGGAGAGAATCAAACAGTACCTCCTCAGAATTCTCCAGAACAATCAAGTAATAATTTAAATATGTATTAAAGTAATATGTACAATGAAACATTCCAAAAAGTCCTTGCGATAGTAAAGGATGAATCTTTAGCAAAAGAACTTTTCAAATTATTAACCGAAGAAGTATACGATAATCTGTTTCTAGAACTTTCTAAAATCTCCTCTGAAGATGAAATCAAGGTATATGAGAATAGAATTGCTGAAGCGAAATCCCCCCAACATGCACAAACTATAATTGATGAAATTGCAGTAACAGTTTATGGAGATAATGCAAAACAACAAATTAAAAATCAATATGATCAATTAGTATCAAGTGTCGAAAAGCTTTTGAATGATTCAAAAGAGATAGTAAGAAAAGCTAAAGAGGGTGATTTAAAAGCTCAGCAAGTAATAGAAAATGCAAAACAGAATCCTCTATACAACAAACTAAATACTAACCAAGCATCACTTTAATGGATGACTCTTTTTAAATGTTTCCTCTGCAAATTTTTCACTCGCATGTACATATTTTGTCGTAGTATCTAGACTCTCATGTCCTAGTAGAACTTGTAAAGCTACAGCACTAGCTCCTTGTTCTGCCATATATGTTGCATACCCATGTCTTAAGCTGTGTGCAGAGGTATGAATCTGAATCCCTAATCTTTTTCTGTAATCTGCTATTTTTTCTTGAAAATAATTCGTTGATATTCTACAATTTGGTTTATTTGCACTTTTACCTACAAATGGTATGAATAGGGCAGGGGAGTTAAATTTATTCAAAAATTTTGATTTCCTATATTTCTCAATTAAGTTAATATATCTTCTATTTTCGGAATCAAAAACTTCTAAATTTAAACCTCTAGAAATTGAATTGTTCTTTTTTGTTTCACGATTGGTGTTTTGTTTCACATCTTCTTTGGAAATTCCAATATCTGAGTACAATTTATCAAAACTTGTCGGTTGCTCTTCCTTGCTTTTCTCTGTGAATGCGTACTCTAGCCTTAGTTTAAGGTATTTATTCAACCATCCTAATGCTCTAGATGTCATAAATACAGCTCTTTCCTTATTTCCTTTACCTTTGATATATAGCTTACCCTCTACATTTAATTGCTCTAAATCAAGGTTTATTAGCTCCGATATACGCATTCCTGTAGCGAACAGCATCTCTAACATACATCTATTCCTTAATGCAATTCTTTCATCTTTTTCAAATTCCATCGGAGATTCTATTAATTTTACTAATTCTTTAAATGGTGCGACCTTTTTAACTTTCTTTTCAGCTTTAATCATTTTTATTGAATCAGGAGGAACTGGAATATCCAAATCAAATTCGATTCTAAATTTCAAATACGATCTAAGAGCAGATAACATTCGGTTTATACTTCTTGGAGATAATCCATTTTGAGTTCTGGCTCGAGAGTTGAGAGGTTTATCCAAAATTCCGAGTGATCCGTAGACCTTCCTATAGATTTTGGATAGGAATTCGTCCTTATATACCTCTGTACCGAAATTTAAGTCCTGGTCTGCATTTTGAACATCTCGTCTAGGTGTAATCATAGCCTCACTTTTTTCCAGCCTGCTTCCTGAGTCGCTAAGAGCGCTATCCTTTCCTTTCGTTATAGGCAAAGTGTTTCTAAGCAATTTAGCCCTTATTTTATCCAAATCTTTCAAATGATTGCCACTTGCTAAGTATCCTTTGTAATTTGAGATATTTAATTTAGAAAGATTCTTAAACTTTATATTATTGAAATATAAATACACACTAAATATGGATAGATCTCTGGCATAATTATTTATGGTTCGAGGACTGTATGCATTATTCTGTAAATCTAAAAGGTACTGATCCTGCTCAGGTAGTTTAGGTGTCTTTTTTAATAGGTCTGCGTTTTTCATATATATATGATAACTATAAAAATTAATAAATCAAAGTAGGGGACTTTCAATATTTTTAAGTTCTAGTAAAAAAGAAAAATAGAAGGGGGAATTGATAAAAATAAAAAATATTTAAGTCTATTTATAATCTAATTATTTATTTAAATTAAAATTATTTAAATATACATAGTATAAGCCCTCCCAACTGGTACTATTATTTGCCACCGCATATAAGGATGATTATACTCGGTTATATATTACAGAAAATCATAACATATTTCAAATATAGGGGATGGTATATACCCACTACTACTAATCACTTCGGATATAAAAATATTATGAAATATATTTATACTCTTTTTCGTCTACTTATACATTCCTATTTAGCAGTAAGTTATCCACACTGACATTACTATGGGTCGCATGAAACTATGGGATGTTTCTTGCTATAGGCTCCTACTCCCCTACTTTATTAGCTATACTACAAAATGTTCAAAAAAAGGTTGAGGAAAACAACAGCTATTAAAGCAACAATATATAAAAACATCTCCCATTTATCATTCATTTTATTTCCCCTTATATTCGCTACCCCAATTCCAACAAAGTACCCTACTGTTGGAGAGAGAGCCGAGAGCTCATGCAACACTCCAGAGAGAAATGACGAGATGAATAGGAAAAGAACCAAGACAGCTACTAAAATGGTTTTCCGTTTTAATAACAAAGCTTGGAAACCTAGATTTCTTAGATGTATAAATGACAGGAATAAAGATATTATAAATACTAAGGGAAATACAATGTAGATTGGAATCTGTAATGCTAGAAGACTAAAAAGGAGAAAGAAAAGCGTAAGCGTCGAAATTATATATGAAGTCGTTCTTCCAACATGAACAAGGGGTATATCCTTATAAAGATTTACATTGAATACGTTGGTCATTAAAAATGACACATATGCTCCAGCAAAGACTAAAGCTACAAGAATAAAAAGCAAAAGCCCTTCATATAATCTACTAAATTTCTGTGCAAAGAAAAGTTGTATAAAAAGATATTCAGACATAACGAAGAGTGAGCTATGGATAAGAAAAGGAAGGGATTTAATCTTTACTTCAAAATTGAATGCCCAAATAATTCCAATCATTGAAACTCCAAAGTATATCAAGGCTGTTACAATAATCCTCAATAGTGTCGGGTCCCCCTGTTTTATTAGGGTCTGTACAAATACTGAAAGTGCAACTAAAAATGCCAACGCTATTAGCTTCCCTCTCTTGACTGAATCTTCAGTTGTGTTTTGTATACTCTCTACAATCATACTTCTTCTGCATATTTTATGCCTTTTGGAGTCAGAACCCTACCCCGAGATGTACGTTTAAGGAAACCACATTTCATTAGATACGGTTCATATACATCTAAAAGTGTGGAAACATCCTCAGACAAACTAGCTGCTAATGTAGAAACTCCCACTGGTCCCCCACTAAAGTTTTTGTATATAATAGTTAGGATCTCTCTATCTATCGACTCTAATCCCATATCATCTATACCCAATATCTTAAGAGTCTTTGATACAGTTCCCGGATTTACAACATCAATGTTTTTACTCTGAGAATAATCTCTTACACGTCTTAACAATCTCAAACCTACTCTAGCTGTACCCCTGGAACCTGTAGATATCATCTCCAGGGCTTCCTCTTCTATCTCTATAGACCAAAGTTTACAAGCTCTTCGTAAAATTTCAATCATATCATCATCCTCAAAGAAATCTAACCTCTGAATTAACCCAAACCTATCCCTCATTGGAGAACTAATTTTACCAATTTGCGTAGTTGCACCTATTAATGTGAACGGCTCTAAGCTTAATCTAATAGTCTTTGCAGAGGGACCCCTCCCCATTACGATATCAAGTGCTCTATCCTCCATAGCCGGGTACAAAATTTCCTCAACCACCCTTGATAATCTGTGTATCTCATCTATGAAAAGAACATCATTTTTCTTAAGGTTCGTTAAAATCGCAGCCAAATCTCCCTGTCTTTCTATAGCGGGTCCTGATGTCACTCTTATTGAGCTACCTATTTCATTAGCTATTGCAAGAGCAAAAGTAGTCTTACCTAAACCTGGTGGGCCGTAGAAGAGAATATGATCCATAACCTCCTTTCTCTTCTTAGCAGAATCTATCATCATCTTAATAGCCTTCTTCTCTCTCTTTCTACCAATCATCTCTTCAATTCTGGAGGGACGAATCTTTTGTTCTGCATCCTTAAATTCCTTGTCATTTACTACCACCCTACTCTTTTTATTTTTCTTCGAAGCTTTCTTTTTACTAGATTCAATCATAACTACTGTTGTAAGACTTTTTTAATTAATATCTCTATCTCGATATCTTCTTCCTTTAACAATGCTTCTCCCTTATCTATACGACCAGAAAGCTCTTTCCCTTGAAAACCCAAAGATCTAAGGGCATCCTTCAATTCTTTAATTCTAGAGTCCCCCTTATCTTCTCCATCTTGATCAAAATCGATTTTTCCTCGGAGTTCTAAAATAACTTTTTGAGAACCCTTCAAACCGAGACCTGGAACTTTTTTGAGAGCCTTCGCATCTCCGTCTAATATGATCTTTTTTACTTTATCCATTTCATAGGTGGAAAGTACAGACAATGCAGATTTAGGTCCTATCCCTGAGACATTTAATAGCTTCTCAAAGAAATCCCTCTTTTCTTCTGTATCGAAACCGTACAACATCTGACTATCCTCTCTCACTTGAAAGCTTGTATAAATTGAAACATTTGAATCTTTAGGAGGAAAACTAAATTGAGATGTTACAAATACTCTATACCCTAAACCAGAGGAGATTAAGATATCAATGTAACAATCCTTTCCTATATTAACTTTTACTATTTTACCTGATATATATGAAATCATCTTTACATTATACAGGATATCAGGAACTGTTGATTATTTTTTATTTTCTTCTGCCTGTCTTATTAGTCTGTATAGATTTGAGGCGCTTCTATATCATCCTGTTTGTGGCTATTGCAATAGCTATTGCATCTGCTGCATCATCTGGTTTAGGAATACTCTCAAGTTTACAAAATCTCGTAACATTCTCCTGAACCTGCCTTTTATCGGCCTTCCCATACCCAGTTACTGCACTTTTCACCTGTAGAGGTGAAAATTCTTTAATAGGTATATTACTATTCTCTAGGACCAATAACACTACTCCCCTAGCCTCTCCAACAGATATTGCAGTTTTTGCATTATTATAGAAGAGTAAAGTCTCTACCCCTGCATATTCAGGTTTAAATTTCTTAACTAACTCATTCATATCTTGAAATATCTCAGAGAGTCTCTGGGACACTGTAAGACCCTTAGGGGTTGTAATAGCACCATAGTCTACAGCTGTTGGTTCTCCATGTTTATCAAAATCCACAACCGCCCATCCTGTTATAGCTAATCCTGGATCTATACCTAATATTCTCATGGAATCATTTTAACACAATTATTCTTATTCTAAATCTGTCCAAATATTCTGGACATCATCCATCTCCTCTATCCTTTCTACAGCAGATTCAATCTTTTCTAAATCCTTTCCAGATAAATTCTTCTTCATCTTGGCTTCCTTTACTATCTCTGCCTCCTCTATTACATAACCCATCTTAGAAATAGCATCTCTTACCTGAATCAGTGAACTATACGAAGTATATACTTCCACTCCCTCTACTCCATCTAAATCTATCTCCTTTATATCATCCACTCCCTCTATATCTATAATATTCATCATAACTTCCTCTCTATCTTCTGGGACATATTTGTCATCTGCTCCATACTTCTGAGCTTTTTCCATATGTCCACTTCTAAGGACAATATAACCCCTTATATCAAAATTCCATGATACTGAGCCTGATTCTCCCAGATTACCACCAATTTCTTCGAACAGCTTTCGTAAATCTGCAACAGTTCTATTCTTGTTATCTGTAAGAACATCTACGATAATTTGAACTTTGCTAGGACCAAAACCCTCATAGGTAGCTTCTTCATATGATACCCCATCGATATTCTCTCCGGTACCCTTAGCTATTGCTTTCTCGATATTATTTACAGGGAAACCTTCTCTCTTCGCCTTATCTATATACAATCTTAAAGTTGGATTCATCTCAGAATCTCCACCTCCCTGTTTTGCCGCATGTGTAATCTGGGTAGATAGTTTAGAGAAAATCTTTCCCTTCTTTGCATCATTTGCTGCCTTTTTATGTTTAATTGTTGACCACTTTGAATGTCCTGACATAGCCACATCCCAAATATCTTATACTGGCAGTATTTTATCACTTTAATATCTACGAGAAAAGTCCTATGCCTTTGCTTTGTAAACACCCTCTTTCCTCTCTGAGGCACTCTCCTTCTTCTTATGAGACCTATTCCCCTTATCACTATACTTTTGATTACTCCATCTCTCTATCTTGTCTTCAATTACCTCTCTTGGAGTACCGTATTTCTCTCTGGATTTTTGAATTACCTCGTCTCTTAGACCAAAAGGTTCAAACCTAGTAGGTAGAGATCTCGCACTAAATGGGACTGAGGTCATACCATCAACACAAAGCTTAATATACATTGAATGGGCATCTAATGACACCAAATCCTCAGAAGAGATATTCGGTGCAAATTCTTTTTCCAAAATTGATGCATCTGCCTGACTAACCACAAATGAACCTAAAGTTCCAACATTACCAAATATCGCTTGTCTTACTGTTAAAGCTAATTGATCAATATATTGATTTGTCATACACAAATCTAATCTAAACTTTCTTGCTTCTGAAAGAATCTTTGCAAAAGAATCGGTAGCAAAGTTCTGAAACTCATCCACAAAGAGATAGAAGTCATTCCTTTCATCTATAGGCATATCTACCCTCTCTAATGCAGTTGATTGTAACCTTGTAATTATCATCCCTCCAAGAAGTGAAGCGGTCTCCTCTCCTAATCTGCCCTGTGCTAGATTAATCAAAAGTATCTTCTTGTTATCCATTATCTCCCTCAAATCTATTGTAGATTTAACCTGTCCCACTATGTTTCTTGTAACCGCAGACGCTATAAATCTACCTACTTTGTTTTGTATTGGGGAAAGAGTCTCTGAAATGAGTCTTTGATTTTGTGCCATTTGTGCATACTCATCTTCCCAGAATTTTACTAATATGGGATCTTTTACCTGTTTAAGTATGAACTTGCGATAATTCCTATCCATTAATATCCTCGTTACTGATAACAAAGAGGTCCCCTGGGCTTCTAATGCAGTGGCTACCGTATTTGTTAGAATATATTGTAATCTAGGTCCCCAAGATTCAAACTGCTTTTTAAATACCTCTACTACTCCATCTGCTATCAAATCCCTTTGCGATTTATCCTTAAGTTCTAAAAGGTTAAAGCCTACTGGGTACTCTGTATCCGTTGGGTTGAAATATATTACATCATCTATTCTCTCGCTTGGTATGAAATCTAAAAGCTCTTCAACCAACTCTCCATGTGGATCTATCATACATGCGCCATCCCCTCGTAATATATCTGATACAAACATATTTTTAAATACTGTAGATTTGCCTACTCCGGTCTTTCCTAAAAGATAGAAATGCTTCCTCCGATCTTCTCTCTTTATACCAAATTCTTGTCTTACTCCTCTATAGTCTGTTTCTGCAAAGACAGTTACTCCCTTTTCATCTCTCTTAGGTAGATTCATAGGGGGTTCTATCTTTTTAGATCTACTCCATGCAATATTTGGGGTCTCAACAGAGATATTGGGCATATGATAGAGAGATGCCAATTCCTCAATGTTAATAATATCTACAATATCTGCAGGTAAATATCTGTTGACAAAGTCTTCATATATTTCTTTACCACTCTTTTGAGGTTTGGAGTGAATGAATGTATTTAAGTGAGCTGTAGTAAACTGTTTAAAACTTGCTACAACATCTCTTAATATCTGTTCTGATTCAATCTGGGATGTAGCTTTTGTTACTATTCTAATACCGAATTCGAATCCTAATTTGAGCATCTTGGTTTCGATTTCAGATAGCTCTTCCTCCTGTCCTGGCTGCAATTTTACAACCTCCTTCTTCTGTATCCCTTCTCCATTGCTCGTAGCTAAAGATTTACCAACACTTTTCATTATTTTCCCTAGTTGGTACCAAAAACCTTTCGCATATGGATCCTTTCCTTCTCTAATAGCCGTAATATACTCTTTTGAGTTGGCCTGCCAGTAGTTAGATACAGGTCTGACTAGGATTTGAATCCAGGCTTGCTGACCTAATTTCAAATCTGATATTGCCCCTGTTATTGCTGCAAGAGGGTCAACTTCAAAATTTCTAAACGTCTTTATAGGGAAGATGTAATCCTTTTCTAATTCTATCTGACCAGTAGTAATAAAATGCTTTACACCTTCATCTTTCTTCTGAGTATAGTCTTGTACATATTTGATGTCTGCATTTGGGTATTGTGCATATATCTGCCCTTCTACAAATTTCGCCAAATGTTTTGGAACAACAGCATAGAATTTAATACCCTCGTCACCACTAGATATTATCTCAAAACCTATCAAATCCAAAGATCTAACAGAACCTCCTAAGATTCCGTGAATTGAAGCAAACATCTGCTCGGCTGCAAGAGGTGTCTTATCATTCTCTCTAGGAACTAGTATCTGCATTACAAGAGGACTTCTAACCCTGTCCACCACCTCTTCATTACTTTTATTTCTCTTGCTAAAAAGTGCAAAAAGAGCAACTAAGGCGAGAGTGACAAAAAGGATAATTGTTAATAAGATAATAATCTGCATATACGTTCATCATTGTATATCAGAAAGAGGATATTGAAAAGGACTAGAAGGAATATGCCGTTGGGATATCCTCTCCAAGTACAATTACGATATCTCCTGTTGTCATGAATGCGGGTCTTCCCTCCACTATTTCTTGACTCCCAGGGAAAAGCTCCAAAATTATCTCTAACGAGTTGTCGAATTCTTCTGGATTCGGAACATAGAACTGAGTGTTTTGTTGTTTAGATGGTGCATTATCATATCTTACGACATCGCAACCACTATTCCTTATCCTCCTAGCATACTGAGCAGCATAGCCAGGGAGATCACTACCATTGTAAACTTCTACCCTGACACGTTCCTTTTCAAGCTCTTTGTCGATAATACCCTCAATGAATTCTCCCCATTTACTGTCGTATTTAGAAACATCGATATAGTTTGAAATTCCTACACCACTGCTACTTGCTTGCGAGAGGAGATAGGCCCCATTACTCAAATCAATGATATATGGTCTTAAGGAGAGAGTACTCTGATAAATTTGTTTAAGCCTTATAACAGTATTAGCAACTGTCCTATGAGAAGAATATATTACAGCTTCTGATTCTTTAAATTTTGAGGATGATGTGAGTAAATTAAACCAACCCAGTTTTGAAGCTAGACTGTTCATAAAAAAAACCTCCTCTGAGGATTCAAAACCGTTAGCATAATACTGTGCATAAAGTGAAGAGGAATTCTCGCCTTCTAGCTTCTCAATAAAAAGATTTGTTGCCGATGATGTAAACCAAATATAGTTATCAATATTGCTTCCGAGAAGTTGCTCAAACTGCCAGATTGCATACTCTATACCTCTACCCTCTTGAAGAAACTCCCCTGCATATCTAAAGGTGGATATAGATATAGCACTTCCGAAATCGCCTTCCACTCCACCATACTCTACCCATCCGGGTAGATAGACCAGAACAGCAGCACCTTTATCCTTGTTCTCTGCATACATATATGCAGATTTAATCCTTTCTTTCTCGTTATACTCCTCCTCAAAGACTATTAATGTCTTTTCTAAAGTGTCTTTTGCATTAGATAGTAAATAATATGAAGCATTATTTTGCTCTATTGGATTTTCACTTTTAATATCTCCAAAGCTTACATACATATAGATCAGGTATCCTACTACCAGTAGAATTAGTAAAAGAGGAAGAAAATTAACAAAGAGAATCCTCTTGCTCTTCTTTTCTGCTTTTTCTCTTCTTTTTCTAGAATTTCTCCTTCCCATACTTTATACCTTAAATGTAAGTCTCTCTCCTTTCATATCTATGAAACTCAGTATTATTGCTTCAAGCATAATTCCTCTACCTGCTTTAACCTTACCATACAGTTTATCTCCCTTAATATGGTAACCTAAGTATGCTAATGTCGCCCTTATCTGATGCATTCTTCCGGTTTCAATCTTTAGTAAAAGCTCATTATTAAAGAAAAACATATATGTTATAGCTTCTTTAGAACCTAAAAAGTGATATCTCTTAAACTCCATTTTATACCTATCTTTTGGGTTTCTGCCTATGTAACCTGTCACCTTCTGCCATTTTTGCCAAGGTTCAATTTCTATGTTCATTTCTTCAATATATTTTTCAATTTCAACATTTTGTTCAATATTTGTACTCTCCTCTAACCCTGCTCTATATATCTTAATAACCGATCTTTCCTTAAATTGGTTTTTTAGAGACTCTTGTGCCCTTTTGTTTTTGGCAGTAACCATCAAACCAGAAACCCCTTTATCTAATCTATGTACAATCCCTGCCCTATCCAGGAGATTGTCATATTCATCTTTGCTTTCTAGGTAGTATCTAAGATAGTTAGCAAGTGTACCCTGAGGATTTCCTACACCAGGATGAACTACTAAACCTTTAGGCTTGTAAAGAACAATAAGGTTATCATTCTCATACCTAATATCCAAAGCTCCCTCCTGGGCAACAATATCATCACTTAAATCAATATCTTTAAATAATCTATCCCAATAATCATCATCCAAATGTAAGACATCCCCCACCTTAAGACGGTGGGATCTTTTACACTTTTTTCCATTAAGCATACAGCCCTTCTTTATATGTTTCTGGATTATATTCCTACTAAGATTTTTGTCTTTAAGGATTTCTGATACGACTACATCGACTCTTTCTCCAATGTAAGAATCTTTAATGTGTACTTCCATAGTGAGTATTAGTTTACCATTTACAGACTTCTATTAGTAGTTAACAACTACCTCTTGGAAGCATAAAAAACAGTGTAGAAGATAGATATACTACAAAGTAAAACAATTCCAATATCTACGATATTAACTGACACAAAGAAAA
>Ga0209121_10004897_pt1 | contig 12345 bp, 10 predicted proteins | sample Cruoilmetagenom3_FD_187292 | JGI IMG/M metagenome (GOLD analysis project Ga0209121, IMG submission 187292) | Oil polluted marine microbial communities from Coal Oil Point, Santa Barbara, California, USA - Sample 3 (SPAdes) (version 2) | ecosystem: Environmental > Aquatic > Marine > Oil seeps ... | reverse complement strand
CTTGAGAAAACTGAGGATATGCCCATCACTTCAACACCATCACCAGGCGAATTTCTCGAAATTTACAAAAATGTTGCAGAAGAAGATCCTGACATCCTCTCAATTCACATTTCTTCAGGATTAAGTGGGACTTTTAATTCAGCCAGAACGGCTGTAGAACAATTTAAAGACGCAAATATCACCCTTGTTGACACTCGCTCCCTGTCTGCTGAAATGGGCTGGCAGCTGGAAGCAGCCATCAAATCTGTTAGAGCTGGCTGGAATATCGATAAGGTCCTTGCACTTATAACAAAAGTCAGGGAAGTATCTGAAGTCGTTTTCACCTTACCTGACCTTTCCTACCTGATCCATGGCGGACGCATCAGCCACCTCAAAGGCTTGCTGGCATCACTATTAAGAATCAAGCCCTTGATCGGTGTGGATAAAGCTGATGGCAAATATTATGATCGCGGCAAAGCAAGGACCTTTAAGCGGGCAATCCAGGCCATCCCAGCTTATATCGCAGACAGAATTCCCCCTGGTACTCCTTTGCGAGCACAAATTGGCCATGCAAACAACCCTGAAGGGGCGGAACAGCTCCGCCAGGAAACAGAAAAACTTTTTTCTTGTGAATGGCTGCCAGATTGCTCAATCTCACCTGTTTTAGGTGCCCACACCGGGCAGGGCCTGGTTGGAGTGGTGTTTGCGCCAATAGACCAAATGCCAGAATTGCCCTGACAACTAAAATCTAAAAACAAAAAGAGGCTGCCAATAAAGGGCAGCCTCTTTATAGTTAATAAGTACTTTTTTGCTAACAGCAAGATTATAAAAGTTGTAAGACTTCCCCCCTTTGAAATTTTTTTCTGCAAAAATATTTTACATTCAATGGTGAGGAAAAGAAAAAATCAATTCAACGGTGGCGGTGGTACCGGCAAATCTTCTTTGGCGGTATCGACCCACTTGTCGCCTTCATCAATCAACATTACCGGGATATCATCAACAATCGGATATTTTCGATTGCAATCCTGACAAATCAACCAGGTTTCTTCGTATTCTTCTAATAAACCTTCTTTTTCCTGAACACAGTTCGGGCAGCGAAGCATTTCCAGTAATTCTCTATCGATCATCGGTCCTCCGGTTATTTGTGAATTTTTTTGAGCGGCAGTTTTTCTTTTTTTGCAATGTTGACAAATTTTTTCTTGAGTCTCCTGAAAAACCTCCTGAAAAAAGGGAAGACCGCACTACGAGGGCTTTTTGCAGTGGATCCTTTCTTATTTTAAAATTTTAGCGCGTCGTTCATAAAACGGCAAGTTCAATTATCTTCCGGCTCAGGGATATCTTCCGTCCCTGGACCATATTCATAAATTGCTTGCCAGGGTCTGAAACGAGTAAAGAAGGCATCAGAGAAATGAACTTTATCATCTTTATAAACCGTACGGGTGATATTGATGTCAGCACCATCTGCTGCGTAGTCAACCTGCTTAATTTCACCTTTTTCGAGATCCGGGTTTTCCCGATAAAGCGGCTCAGGCGCGTCCACAATATTCGTCGGTCCCGTGGTATGCCAATCCACAGTGCGACCATCATCGGTAGAATAAAACTTCCAGGTCAAGGCAACATTGGCCGTCACATAAGTTTCCATTAATAACCAGTGATCTGTGTCGTTTGTAAATTTAAAGTCCACGATGGGGACAAAGACCGTGGCATCAAAACCAGCCCAATTGGAATTCCTACGTCCGCCATATTCCATTTCATAATAGCCAACACGATAAGCATGGGGATAACGCTCTTCAATTGGGAAACCAGCAAAAAATGCTGTTCGGAAAAGGGTTGTGCTTACCTGGCACACGCCGCCGCCCACACCCTGGATCGTTTGCCCGCCATAAATGATCAGGGCTTCTGCATAGCCATTCTCCAGGCTGATATTACCGAGGGTGTTTGCCATTGAGAATGTGGCACCGGGCGGCACCAACAGGCCGTGGAATTCCGCAGAAGCGGTTTTGATGTTTTGTATCCTAGCTGCATCTGACCCATAAAAATAGGTTGTTTGTTCTTCAACCAGTTCGACTATCCCCAGGTCTTCACCCAGCATCTCGTCGGTCACTTCCGGGGGCAATGCCTCAAACTGAAGAACTACTTCGTGCCCACCCGATTTCAAGGTATCACTAATACTGGTAATGCTAGCATCCACATCAAGATTGCGCCCAATTATGGCGGGTTCAATCACATCTAAAGCATCTGTATCGTCGTTGAAGATAAATCGAGCATTAATCGGTTCAATGTGCAGCCCCGGTTTCAAACTATCCAGGTAAATACGGAACATATCCTCATTGATAGCAATTTGAAATGTGGCACTACCGTCTTCAACATCATTTACGCGGCTGATAATCAGCATGTCTGCCAATTCATCTGGCGGAATCTCCCAGATTTCTTCCTGGTCATCCTCAACAGGGTCTTTCATCACCAGAGGCTCGCTGAGAATTTGTCTTGCCAGTTCTGCCTGGGGACCAACATCCAATATTTCAGGTTCAAAGACATCAACAATAAGGGCCACCTCACCACTTTCCATGGACGTAACCCTTGGCGTGAGATTAGAAAGGGTGCCCAAAATATCTACTGTCAAACCTACCTGCCCTTGCTTCATAATCACTTCTGAATTTTGTAGATTCAATGATGCTTCTCGAAGGGGCATGTTAATTGATTCAGCAATGCCTTGCAAATAAGATAAAGCTGCCCTCTGGTCAAAAAAGGCAATCGGTGAGAGGTGCGCCCCGTTAAACCAGGCCTGCCCCCTTTCAATCCAATTCTGAGGCAACCAGTTTCCTCTTCCGACATCATATGCCTGCTGTGCACTGGCATTGGGGTCAACCAAATAGCCAAGATCAATTGGCTGAGCTTCCCAAACCTGATCTTGATAAGTCAAGCGCAATTCTTCCTGGTAAGTATAAGGCAGCGCCTCTGCCAAATGTTGACTCGCTTCTTCAAGAGGCATTCCTGACAAGTCCTGTTGATGTAAATACACCCCGGGAAAAATTCGATCTGCATACTTAAGCTCAAAACCAATCAGAGCCACCAACAACAGGGCGCCAAAAACAAGCAGGCTTAGAGGCACCGCCAGAATTAATTTAAGCAGGGTATTCTTTTTCATATCGCTCTTCACATCTTGCGTCATTGTCACCCGATTATACTCCAAGCACGTTAAAAATTCCTGAACCAGGGACCTGATACAAATTGTCTCCATCAATATACCGATATTCAACCGAAAATAGCAAGATTGCATGCCCTGGCTTTTTTTACCGTATAATTGTTACTGTTAAGTGAAAACCACTCAAAGGTGCTTCGATGACCCTGCACATGATTTTATTGCTGATTCTGATCCTGGTTGCCCTGGTTATGTTTTCAATTGATGTCATTCCGGCAGATGTTGTTGCCTTAGGCGTCATGATGATCCTGATCCTGACAGGGATTGTCCCGGCTGACATAGCCTTTTCTGGATTTGGCAGCGATACCGCCATCATGATACTGGGATTATTAATCCTGACAGGGGCCCTAGTGCGTACTGGCGTTATCCAAATCATTTCCCGGCAAATTCTACGGCGAGTTGGAGAAAATAAAAATCAACTCTATTGGGTCATAATGGGAACTGCTGCGATTTTAAGCGGTTTCATGTCCAACACCGCTACATCAGCATTCTTCACTCCAATGACCATTGGTTTAGCACGTCGCTATAAAATCCACCCTTCAAAATTATTGATGTCCCTGGCATTTGCGACCATTTTAGCCAGTTCGCTAACCCTGGTTGGCACATCAACCAATGTAGTTGTCAGCGGCTTACTGACCGATTACGGCATGAAGCCGCTGGGCATGTTTGAACTGACGCCGGTTGGCATCCCCATCGTCATCGTTGGGCTTTTATATATGTACTTTATCGGGCGCCATCTTGTCCCGGCCAGGGATAAAGACCATATTGGTCTGACTGAGAGAATCCTCCCCTATTGTTCAGAATTTGAAATCGCAGAAGACTCCACCTGGAAAGGCAAAACGCTGAGTGAAATTGGTCTTGGTCAGGAATTTGACCTGACCGTCCTGCGGATTTTAAAAGAACCCGGTTATCCTGTTTCGCCGCGTGCCAACACCGTTTTGCGGCAAGGTGACAAAGTGCTTGTTGAGGGGAATCGTGAAGCACTGGTTACCCTACAAGAACAGGAAACCATCAAATTCACAGGACAATTTAAAGACAAAAAGGATATTTCAAAAGATTTATCACTGGCAGAGGTCATCGTTTTACCGGGATCACCCTTAATTGGACGCACCTTATGGGGCCTTAGTTTTCGGCAGCGTTACGGCTTGCAGGTTTTAGGTATCAATCGTAAAGGGGAAACCATTCACCAGCGCATTAGCCGCACACGGATAAAAGTAGGTGACCAATTATTGATTCAAGGTGATCCTGGCACCATCCAGGGATTGAGCAATAACAACAACTTCAGGGTGGTATCAGCAAAACTTGATATCATGCCTGAGACAAAGAGAGCCCCCCTTGCCCTGACAATTTTCATTGGCGTTCTTTTATTAGTGTCTTTCAATGTGCTTTCTCTGCCCGTCAGCGTTATGCTGGGCGTGCTGATTGCCTTCCTTACACGCTGCATCTCACCTGCAGGCGCATATCGCCAGGTCAACTGGAATGTGTGGTTCCTGGTCGCCAGTATGTTAGCCCTGGGGCAGGCGATGGAAATTTCTGGACTGGCAGCATTATTAGCTGATCAAATTGTGATGTTGGTCGGTGCATCTCATCCACTTTGGCTCCTTGCAGCTTTCTTTTTCTTATCCTTAGTCTTAACACAGCCCATGTCCAACCAGGCAGCCGCGGTTGTTATTATCCCAATTGCATTTCAAACCGCCTTCCAATTGGGGTTTAACCCCCGCACCTTCGCCGTCATGATCGCGGTCGGCGCCAGCTGCTCATTCATCACACCGTTGGAGCCAGCCGCATTAATCGTCTACGGCGCAGGAAACTATCGTTTCTTCGATTTCATCAAAGTTGGTTCCATTTTGACGGTGTTGATATTCCTGATCGCCATTTTAATGGTCCCCTGGCTGTGGCCTATTTAATTCCCCAGACTTTATCGCTTAAGTTTTATTCTGCGAAGCAAAATACCCCGCAGCTTGCAGCGTGGGTTCCATGTATCAGGCAAAACCTGTTCCGAAAGAGAAAATTTCTATCCTCGCCGCAAGCGGACGGGGATAGAAATTTCAAGGTTTTTCTTCTTTACTGCTTTTCATCTGAATGGATTAATAATTGTTCTGCTTTTGAAAAAACCTGTTTACGAACCAAAACAATGGATATGATCACCGTAATGCCTACGGTCACAAAGATGGATCCCGAAACAACAAATTGATAGAACCCTGCATACGCCGGATTCTCCCCGGATAGAAGCATGCCAGACATTGCACCTGGTATCCAAACAATGCCCAAGGATTGCAAACCATTGATGTTTGGAATCATGGCAGCTGTTACAGCCCGACGGGCATAGGGGCCAACCACTTTTTCCGGCGACGCACCTAATGCCAACCCTGCTTCTACCTGCCCTCCATGCGAAACCAGCTCTGAATGGAATCGTTCAAGCATCAATGCGTTGGCATTCATCGCGCCGTAAACCATCATGCTGCCAATTGGTATTATGGAGGTGAGGTCCTGCTTGATCACACCTAATAATGTCATAATGAGGATGACCGACCCAGCGCCAGCACTGATCCCTGCCAGTGATATCCACAGGGCATTGGGGATAGCCTTAATGCGCTGCACCGTAATAAAGCCGGCTGTAATAATCATCACCAGGATAATCGGTATTGAAATCCACAGATCAGCGCTAAAAATCAAAGTCAACAAAAAGCCCACCGCAACGATCTGAACCAAGCCGCGACCCAAGCCAACCAGGATATCTTTCTTTAATCCCAACCTTAAACGTATTGTCAAAGCCACCACAATCAAAGCTGCCGCCATTGTCACGCCTGCCTGGGCAGCCCCCAGTAAGATTTGATTATCAATCCATCGACTGAGCATTCAATACCTCCTCTGCTGGCCCGTCTGCGATCAATCTTCCATCTTTTAGAGAAAGCACACGGTCTGTCATACGCATCACCTGGGTTCGGTCGTGGCTGACTAAAATGCAGGTGACTTCCCCGGATTCCAGCACAGACAGGATTGTTTCTTCCACTTCCTGCCTGGCAGCCTGATCCAGGGACGAAGTCGGCTCATCGAGAAGCAGCACTTCGGGTTTGTTGGCTAATGTCCGTGCCAGGTTAACGCGCTGCGCTTCCCCGCCAGATAATTTTGCAACATCTCGATCAGCAAAACCTTCAAGATCCACCCCCGACAATAATTCGCTGAGTCTCGCATCATCCAGGCGTTCACCCTGTGCCGTCGGCCCAAACCGAATGTTTTCAGCCACACTGCCGGGAAATAGATTTGGCTGCTGCATCACCATGCCTAATCGGCGCCTGAGCTTGCGGGGTGAGATCTGACGATAATCCTGCCCTTCCAGGTAAACCGTCCCGGAGCTTGGCTCGTCCAAACGATTCATCAATCGAATCAAGGTGCTTTTTCCTGCACCGGAAGGCCCAAAAATTGCGATTCTTTCCCCGGCTGAGATCTCAAAATTGATGTCTGAAAGCAGGACTTGCCCATCAACTTGATACCCTAAACCCTCAACGCTTAATAAAGCGGGATGCTTATTTCCGTTACTTTCCACAATCACCTCTAAAAATATTCATCCAGTTATTCTCCTTCCTTTACTGTGAGCAAGGGTTGAATCAAGCTTAGTATTTCATCAACCGTGAGAAAAGGACCATACTTGATATTGCGCAGTACCCCATCCTGATCCAGAACAAAGGTCTCCGGTACCCCTTGGACCTGGTATAAGCTCGAGATTTCACCGCGCAAATCTGGCCCATTGGGATAGGTCACACCGTAGTCTTGAAGAAAGGCGCGTGCGGCTGGCTCAGTATCCATATAAGCGACCCCCAGGAAAAGGGTTTCACCAGGTGCCGCATTTTGGAGTTCTTGCCAGGCTTCTTCAAGCAGTACTGACTCTTCATCACAGGTCACACACCAGGATGCCCAAAAATTGACCAGGACGACCTTTCCCTGTAAATTACCTGTGTGAATTTTTTCGTTTGAGAATGTTGTTAATGTAAAATTCCCGGGTGCATCCCCTATTTCAAGCATTTCCTCACCATCTTTAAAAAGGCGCATACCGATCACACCTAAAAAGATGATCAGGCTAAGGAGGATGACAAGAGTCCAAAACTTATTTACTTTTGGATGTTCAGAACGATTTCCTGTCTTATTTGCATTCATCGTCACTCACGATCCTTTAAATCGCGCTCTACCTGTAATAAATATGGATCGCTTTGATCATCATGGGCTGGGTTTGTTCGCGGATGCTTAAATCTAGTAAACAATAATATCAAACCAATTAAAATCACAATGGGCGGTATCAAATACAATAACCAGTTTAGGCCTCGCCTGGGCGGTTCCCCCAAAACTTTATCGCCGTACTGTGCAACAAAATAGGCTAAAATTTCTTCTTCCGTCCATCCCTCAGACAATTGCTGCCGGATCAGATCACGCCACTGCTGGCAGACGTCGGTTGTACACTCATCCAGTGGGACATTTTCACATACCGGGCAATACAACTGCCTTGCGATCCGGTTGACATCATCATCTGAAGGCATTTCACCCTGTGCCCGGGCTGGCTCTGCCGGTAAAAACAAGGGCAAGCAAACAAAAAGGAATAATAAAAATATTTGGAGCCGTTTGTATTGTTTCATATAAGATCACCGTTGTTAACAAGGAACAAATATTCAAAATAAGGATACCATAATCAAGCTGTTTTTAAGAAATCCCGAGGATTATTCCCCAAGCGTATAATCAACATATACGGCGATCGTTACACCCAAAGAAATTGTAAAAACATCATTTTAAGCTTTCCGGGTGAAGACCCCGACCTGAAAAATGAACGCGTATTGTTGGTCGCTCATATCGACAGCATTTCTGATCAGGAATTGCTTTTAGCGCCTCGGGCTTAGGATAATTACTTTATATTGATCTTCCTGGGCTTTGGCAAAACCGCGACGATTGTCCCCAATGTCAACACGCCTGACCCAATCCACAACCAGTTCACCAGGGGGTTAACAAAAATCCTGAAGGTCGCCTCATCTGGCAAATCGGGCTGCCAGTCCACCAGGATCGCATAATGATCCAAAGAAAGGTCGCTCTTTACACCGGGTATGGTGACAGCCATGCCCAAATTTGCATAAACCTCACGGCTGGGATACAATGCCCCCTCCGGCTGCCCCTGATCGAGAATTGTCAGCACGGCCTGGGTTGTGGCAGTCTCTGTATCAGCAAAGCGTTCAACACCCTCAAAGGTGTACTGATAAGCACCGATGGATGCTGATTCCCCTCGCTTAAGCCTAACCTGGGTTTCCTGCTGCAGCCCCTCCAACCCAATTATCCCAAGACTCATCAGGACAACCCCAAAATGAACCAGTAAACCGCCATACCGTCGACGGTTTCGCTTCAATGGCTGCCATAAAGCCCGTAAGATATAGTTGCTCGATCCTTTTAATGCCCTCTGGACAGCCCTTATGTATTCCCACAGAATGACAAAGCTTGCCATGCCAGCCCACCATAAGGCGACAAGTGTGTAGATGCTTTTCACATTTCCCAAGAGCCAACTCAATAAAGGGACCAATAAGGAGGCAGGGATCAGAATGATTAAACGATGCCGCAATTTGTTAATTTGTGTCAATCCCCATGCTGCAAGCGGACAAAGCCCCATCAACAATAACAACAACAGGAACAATGGACCGGTGATGCGTTCATACCAGGCGGGACCGACTGTAACCTGAGTACCTGTTAATAAATCGGAAAATATCGGGTAAATCACACCAAGGAAACAGACCATCAAGATACTCAAAAAAACCAGGTTTGAAAACAAGGTTAATACATCGCGGGAAAACCCAAATTCAATTTCCTGGATAGAACCAAAATCACGCCAGCGGTAGATCAACAAACCCAACCCCCCGATGGAGACGATTCCCATAATAATAAACATCGCTGGACCAATATCACTGCCTGCAAAGGTATGAACAGAGGATAGAACACCCGAACGGGTGATAAAGGTGCCAAAAATAACCAGGCTGAAGGTGAGGATGATCAGGCTTAAATTCCACCTTTGATAACCATTGCCTTTTCTTTGCAGCAAAGCGGTATGAATCAGCGCTGTTGCGCTTAACCACGGCATCAACGCCGCTATCTCAACGGGGTCCCATCCCCAATAACCGCCCCAACCCAAGACATCATAAGCCCAGCGCATGCCAAGCACCAATCCCAGGGATAAAAATACCCACGCCGTAAGTATCCAAGGGCGTGAGAGTTCGATCCAGCGTCCGTCCCGCCTTTTTGTAACCAGTGTTGCAATCGCCAAGCCAAATGGGATAACGAATCCCACAAAACCCAGGTAGAGTGCAGGGGGATGCCAGATCATCCCAGGATGGCGTAAGAGCGGATTTAAACCCTGTCCATCACGCGGTGTCAACAGCCAGACATTTTGAGGTTGGAAAACAGATAAAAGCCGTCCGCCGTCAGAAAAATGCCAGAAACGTTCAAAGGGCGTTGCTAAGAATACATTAAGCCCCAGGAAGAATATTAATAAAACAAAGGAGACCAACATCGCCCACGGGAACAAATCTCTTTCTTCCCGAAACTTTCGACTGGCGAAGACCAATGAAAAACCGCTCAACAACCAGCTCCAAAATAGAAGGGATCCTTCCTGCCCACCCCAAAGTGCTGTTAACTTTAAATACGCCGGCATTTCCCTGCTGCTGACACTGTATACATAAGCCACATCAAAGCGGTCATTTAATAACAAAAACACCATGACAGCCATACCTGCCGTCACCAATGGAAAAATCAGTACTAATGCCAGTCGAGCAGATTCAATAAAAGCCGGGATTTTCTGGATGAGCCCATAAATAAGGATGACTAATCCATAAAGTGCCAGTAAAAACGCCAAAGCAAGAATCAAGTAGCCAAATGAAGATATCAAAATGTTTTACTCCGCCTGGTCTGGTAATGCTTCTTCATATTTTGAAGGGCATTTCAACAATAATTCCTCGGCAACAAAAACACCTTCCGAATTTAATTGTCCGGTCAAAATCGCTTGAGATTCATTCCTTAGCATGTCCGGCATAGCGCCTTCATAGACCACGGATATCCTGGGATTATCAGGATTGCTGACAGCCTGATGTAAGACCTTACTCAATTCACCCTCCTCCTTGATCAGGTCTTCATCAGCTGGGATATGTGCAATCGTGAAATGGAGAAGCCCTGTCTCAGGTTCAAAATAGATACTCTCCCCCAATACCGCACCTGATACACGCAAATTTTGATCCTGCAGGTCTTTTTCAGAAAGCTTCAATTCCTCAATGGTCATAAAAAACTCTGCTGTTCCTCGAGTTGCGCTGATAATTAAAATGACCACTGCAATTAAAAACAGCCCGCCGCTGATGATAAATTTGAGCTGGTTTGAACTCAATCCTTTTTTCTTCTCATCTGTCATGTCAAATACCTTTAAAAACTTCTTTCCGATCGATTGTATCATTATAACGGATTGGTTCACGTTTAGCCACAATAAAGACATTTTTTATCGTAATTCAATCAACTTTTTTTCTGCTTTCATTACACTTCAATGTTTAGGCTCCTGAAAAATAGCCCTAAAATAAGGAAAAACCACAATATGTGGAGTCAATGTAAAAAATATGGTTTAATTTACATTCCACCGTCTGACTTACCTATGGTATATTTTAACCATTCTAATAACTTACAGGAGAACTTATGTACATTGCCATTGAGGGCGTTATTGGAGTGGGGAAAACCACCCTGGCTCGTCTCTTACAAACATCGTTCAACGCAGACCTTTTATTGGAAATCTTTGAAGAAAATCCATTTCTTAGCGATTTTTACAGCGATCGAGAACGTTTTGCCTTCCAAACTCAGATCTTTTTTCTGCTCAGCCGTTACCATCAACAACATAAGGGCGTACCGGAAGTCCTTAAAAATAATCCCTGGTTGATTTCCGATTACACCTTTGAAAAAGACCGTCTCTTTGCTGAGGCAAACCTTTTTGGTGATGAATTAGAAACCTATTTCCAGGTGCATGAGGCTTTAGCGGAAAAAATTATCAAACCCGACCTGATTGTTTACCTTCAGGCAGATACAGATGTCCTCATGCAAAGAATTGCCCATCGCGACCGCCCCTATGAACGCCAGATGGACATCAATTATATCGATACTCTCAACCGAACCTACAATACCCGGTTCAAACACTATCCAGGACAAATTGTTCTGACGATTAACACTAACGAACTAAACTATGTACGCTACCACGATCACCTGGAACAAATTGATCAGCGTATAAGACAAACATTAAAATTGTCACCGTTCCAGGAAAGCTTACCAATTGATCTATAGATAAAGGGAAAGATCATGCGAATCACACGAGAGCTGCTTCATAAATTCGCCAAACAGACGGTCAATGCTCGATTGCGGAGTGAACCGGATATACACGCTGCTTACATGGTCGGGTCATTGATCGAGAAAGATCCACTATTGGGAGGGACGACGGATATTGATTTGGTGCTGGTCCATAAATATCAAGTCCCAATAGCACGAGAGTGTAACCCCATAACACCCAATATCTCTCTTGACATTTATCATAAGGTCCGTGAAGCCTATACCGATCATCGTGCCTTCCGCCAGGACTCTTTGATGGGTTATCCACTCACACATTACAACATTATCTTGTGTGATAGTGATCATTGGCTTGAATTTATCCAATCAAGCGTTAACGCAGGATTTCACCGATCAGACAATGTGCTGGCAAGAGTCAAAAATTTCTCCAATGCAGCTCGAGATAACTGGTTTTCTTTGCTGCAAAAACCCGCCCAAACACACGATGAATGGCTTAACCGGTACCTGGAAATATTATCTCTGGCGGCAAACAGCATTTCTGGTTTAATAGGATCCCCACTGACCACACGACGTTTTTTATTGACACTGCAAGATCGTGTTGAGACTCTTGGGATGCCAAAAATACAGGCTGGATTTTACGGATTGATAGGTTACAGCGATGAACAAAATGAGAATCTAATAAACTGGGTTAACGCTTTCAAAGAAGACCTGACCTATCTCACTGAAAAAACAGACGTTCCTGTTCACCTCAATCCATGTCGACACAGCTATTATATTTCTGGAATTCAGGCACTGGTAAACAGTAAATCACCCGGACACGCCCTTTGGCC